>OCTX012285167.1_pt1 | contig 29025 bp, 18 predicted proteins | sample 1539691 | NCBI WGS metagenome assembly OCTX01 (sample SAMN02144231, study PRJEB22623) | gut metagenome | biome: sheep rumen | host: Ovis aries | place: New Zealand
GCGGTGGAGTGTCGGTGGAGGTGTTGAATGTCAGATGATTGGTGCAAAATCGGCATTTTTTTACTGTAATATGGAAAAATAATTATAATTTTGCACTCTGTAAAAACGGTGCACCGGATATGAAAGACAAGCACAACTCACTGGTTATATTGAAGTCCACGCTCAGCCGCCTGCCGTCCTACTATTGTTTTGTGGAGGAGCGCAAAGCAGCTGGTGAGGAGTATGTCTCGTCGGTTGCCATGGCAGAGAGCCTTGGCATCAATCCTGTACTTGTGCGCAAGGATTTGGCGAGCATCAGCAGGGAGCCCGGGCGTCCCAAGGTTGGATTCAGGGTGGAGACTCTGCTGGCTGACATGAAGAAGTACCTCGGCTACGACCACTATGACGAGGCGGTGCTTGTCGGGGTCGGTGCCCTGGGCCACGTGCTGCTGCAGTACGGCGGCTTTGCCAACTACGGCCTCGGCATTGTGGCGGGGTTCGACAGGGAGCCGTGTTCGGCTACGGTCGGCGGGCGCCCTGTGCTGCCGGTCGAGAAGCTGGTGTCGTTCCTTCGCCGCACACATATAGGTATAGGTATTATAGCCGTGCCTGCGCGCGAGGCGCAGAAGGTGGCGCAGATGTTGATTGACGGTGGCGTGCGCGCCATCTGGAATTTCGCACCGACGACCCTTGAGCTGCCGCGCGAGATACTGGTGAAGAACGAGAATCTGGCGGCGTCGCTCGCCGCTCTGACCACCGAGTTGCGCCGCCGCATTGGCGGTGGCGGGGTGGATGAACCGCCCGCGGAGGATAAAAAAACGATAAAAAAGTATTGATTTTTGAAATAAAGTTGTATATTTGCATCGCACAACAGGGAGGCGAGAATGGGGGAGGAGTCGGATTGACAGCCTGTTAGATGAAAATTGACAACAATAAAAATCAATAAAAAATGACGATAAAGGTTTGTGTCGGCAGTTCATGCCACCTGAAAGGATCATACGATGTGATTGAGGCCTTCACCGAGGTGCTCAAGAAATACGATGTTGAGGATGTAGTGGAGCTGCAGGCGAGCTTTTGCCTCGGCCACTGCGCCAAGGGTGTGAATGTGGCCTGCGAGGGCGTCGTTCCCGCCGCCCACGGTTCCCAGGTGGAGGAGACCCCCGAGGGGTTCATACTGCACAACGTCAACGCCGGCAATGTGGAAGAGTTGTTTGCCAGCGAGATATATCCCAAACTGAACCTGAATTAGGACCACATGCGGTCGTGTGTGTTTCCCGCGACAAATGCCGCAGGGCGGGTTTGCGATTGCTCCACTATATAATATATTAAGGAAAAAACATGTCAGAATATCTTGAATTCCGGACGGTGCAGTGCAAGGACTGCTACCGTTGCCTGCGCGAGTGTCCTGTGAAGGCAATAAACATCAAGGATCACCACGCTCAAATATTGGAAGACCACTGCATACTGTGCGGCCATTGCACGAAGGTGTGCCCCCAGAAGGCCAAAATAGAGCACAGCGAGTTGCCCGTGGTGCGCGAGTTGCTGCGCAGCGGAGCCCGCGTGGCGGCCACGGTGGCGCCGTCGTTCATCAGCAGCCTCGGGCAGGAGGACTTTTCGGAGCTGCGCATAGCGCTGGCCAAGCTGGGCTTCGCCGTGGCCGAGGAGACTGCCGTGGGCGCGCAGGCTGTGGTGGAGGAATACAAACGGGTGCTAAAAGCGGGAGAGATGAGGAACTTCATAACCTCTGCTTGTCCGGCGGCGTGTCGCCTTATCCAAATGTACTACCCCAAAGCTCTCCCGTACCTTGCCCCCGTTGACTCGCCCATGGTGGCGCACGCCAAGATGCTGCGCAAGGGCGATCCGGGACTGAAGGTGGTTTTCATCGGGCCCTGCATAGCCAAGAAGCGCGAGGCCGACGAGCATGGCATAGACGCCGTGCTCACCTTCGACGAGCTGCTGACCCTCTTCCGTGAGAGCGGCATCGACCTGGCGAACATTAACAAACTGGCAGTGGGTTCCGACAACGGTTGCGCCAACCGTGCCAAGGCATTCCCTGCCACACATGGCATCATCCGTTCGTTTGACGCGTTGCCCGAGGGCTACCGCTACCTTGCCGTGGACGGGGTGGACCGCCTGGCCGGGGTGCTGGAGAACATTGAAAGCCTGGACCATGTGTTCATTGAGATGAATGTGTGCCCCGGAGGCTGCATCAACGGTCCTTGTGCCATAGAGAACGAAGGGGGCTTGATGAAGGCCGAGGCCGACATCGACGCTTATGTGGAGCGCGAGATGGCCACGCGCAAGCACGCTCCCGCACCCGACGCCGGGGTGTCGTTGGCCTATGCCTACCCGCGGCTGCGCGCCAAGAGCCGTCCGGCCACGGAGAAAGAGATAGAGGATGTGTTGCACCGCACCGGCAAGTTTTCGCCTGCCGACGAGTTGAACTGCGGCGCTTGCGGCTACAGTACGTGCCGCGAGAAGGCTTGGGCTGTGGTCAACGGCTATGCCGACATAGACATCTGCCTGCCATATATGCGCAAGCGAGCCGAGAGCCTTGCTGTGGACATAGTGCGCAACTCGCCAGAAGGCGTGGTGCTGGTGGACTCGGACATGAATATTGTGGACATCAACGCCTCGGCCATGAAGATGCTTGGCCTTGGCGGCACACCGGAGAGTGTGCAGGGGCACCCCATGGCGGAGAACTTCCAGCCAATAGATTTCTACAATGCCTACACGAAGAAATGCCGCACAGAGAACCCGTGCATCCACATCGCCGCCACCGACCGCTATGTGAGCCTCACGGTGAGCAACCTCAGCGAACAGAATCTGTTGTTTGGCCTTATGAAGGACATTTCGGATCAGGTCAACTATGAGAAGAAGCTCGACAAGGTGAAGGCGGACACCATAGCCACCACCGACAGCCTCATCATGAAGCAGATGCGCGTGGTGCAGGAGGTGGCGTCCCTACTCGGCGAGACCACGGCGGAGACCAAGGTGGCCCTGATGAACCTGAAGAACATGCTTGCCGACGGCCATTCGGACCTGCGCTCCGACGGGCGGCCCACGGACTGGAAGACAGCGAAAAAGGAGTGAATGCATAATCGGGAGAATGAAAGAGCTATGAAGGAATTGTGTATTGAATACGGCTTCACGTCGCTGAACCACTATGGCGAGGAGTTGTGCGGCGACAATGTGGAGATGTGTGTCAACGGCGAGTGGACCACGCTGGTGCTCGCCGACGGACTGGGCAGCGGAGTGAAAGCCAATATCCTCTCCACGCTCACCAGCAAGATACTGTGCACCATGGTGGCCGCAGGGGCCGACATCGAGGAGTGCGTGGAGACGGTCATACAGACCCTGCCGGTGTGCAAAGAGCGCCAGGTGGCGTACAGCACCTTCTCTGTCATCCATGTGGACAACCATGGCAAGGGGCATCTCTTTGAGTTTGACAACCCCGAGGCTATCTGGTACCACGCCGGCCACACGCAGAACTTTCCGCGCATGGAGAAGGAAATATGCGGCAAGAAGGTGTACATCACAGAGCTTGAGCTTGAGGCCGGCGACATGGTTTTCGTCATGAGCGACGGCACCATACACGCCGGCATAGGCCAGATACTGAATTTCGGCTGGCAGCGCAAAGAAATCATGCAGCATCTCGACGCCAACATAGACCCCCACATGTCGGCCCGTGCCGCTGCCTGCCTGCTGGCATCGGCCTGCAACGACCTGTACCTCGACCGTCCCGGCGACGACACCACGGTGGCTGCTGTGCGCATACGACCGCGCACCGAGGTGCACATCATGGTGGGCCCGCCGGTTGACAAGGAACGCGACGCTGAATATGTGGCGAAATTTATGGAAGGGGCTGACAAGCGCATAGTTTGCGGCGGCACCACGTCGCAGGTGGTGGCGCGCTGCATCGGGCAGAAGTTGAAGACATCGTTTGACTTCCCCGACCGCGAGGTGCCGCCCATAGGCTTCATTGACGGCATCGACCTTACTACCGAGGGGGTCATTACCCTGCGCCGTCTGCTGGCGCTGTCGGAGAGGTATGTGTCGGTGAAAGACCTGACGCCCAAGACGTACAGCAAGAAAGACGGTGGGTCGCTGCTGGCCAACATTATCTTTGAGGAGAGCACGCATGTGGTGTTCTTTGTGGGTCAAAATGTCAACGCAGCCCATCAGGGGCTTGACATAGACATCACCATGAAGCTCAAACTTGTGGAGCGCCTGGCAGAGAACCTGCGCCGCATGGGAAAACAAGTAACTGTCAACTACGACTAAAGTGATATATGGAACAGAAATTATTTGACACCAACGTACAGTGGATTAAATACAAAGTGCTCAAGGAGGTCATTCGCCGGGCCTATGAAGGCGGGCTGGACGAAGCGTATCTTGAAATACCCAAAATAATCAGCCCAGGGCCGAAATCGGAGCTCAACTGCTGTATATACAAAGAGAGGGCCATTGTGCAAGAACGCATACATATGGCCATGGGCGGTGACAAGGATAACCCGAATCCTGTGCAGGTCATGGAGATAGCATGTGACGAGTGCCCCGCAGCAGGCATGCTTGTGACCGAGGCATGCCGCGGGTGCATGATGCATGCCTGCAAGGATGTGTGTCCGCGCGATGCCATCACTATCGTCAACCATCGCTGCACAATAGACAAGAGTAAATGCATAGAGTGCGGACGCTGCTCGCAGGCATGTCCATACAGCGCCATCATTGCCCAGCACCGCCCATGCATGAAGAGTTGCAAGGTGAAGGCCATATCCATCAACAGTGACGACAAAGCCGTCATAGACAACACGAAGTGCATATCGTGTGGAGCCTGCGTGGTCAGTTGTCCTTTCGGCGCCATCACCGACAGGTCGCATGTGCTGGACATTATAGACATTCTCAAGGGCTCGGATGACAACAGCAGATACCGTGTGTATGCAGTCATTGCGCCGGCCATCGTAAGCCAGTGCCGTTTCGGACGCATAGGACAAGTGGTTACAGCCATTAAGCAGCTTGGGTTCCACCAGGTTGTAGAGGCAGCCCTCGGTGCCGACATCACCCTGTACAATGAGGCGCGGGAGTTCAAGGAGAAGGCTGAGCACTCGGCGGAGCCTGTAATGACTACGTCGTGCTGTCCGGCGTTTGTGTCCTTTGTTGAAAAGAACTTCCCGGAATATCGCGACGCCATCTCGTCCTCGGTGTCACCCATGGTGATGGCAGCAAGGCTCATAAAACGCTCCGACCCGACGGCTAAGGTGGTGTTTATAGGCCCTTGCGCGGCCAAGAAGTCGGAGTATACGCTGCCGAAGACAGGCGGGATGATTGACAGCGTGATGTCGTTTGAGGAGCTGCAGGCTTTCGTTGATGCCAGGGGTATAGACACCACAAAATGCGAGGACACCAACCTTGACAATGCATCCTATTATGGCAGGATTTTCGCCAAGAGCGGAGGTTTGTCGCAAGGGGTGGCTTATGTGGCGTCGCAACTGGGTATAGACGGAGTGAAACCGCTTGCCATGAACGGCATAGACCAGTGCAGGCAGCACCTTTCGTTGCTCCGTGCGCACAAGGCCACGGCAAATTTCTTCGAGGGTATGGCCTGCGATGGTGGCTGCATAGGCGGACCGCTGAGCATCACGCGGTCGCCGCGCAATGTTGTCGATGTGGACCAGTATGGCAATTCGGCCAAGGAGAAAAACATCGACGGGTCTGTGCGCCTGTATCAGATGACGTTCCCGGAAACACAAGAATAATAGCTTTTTAGGATATACTGAAAAACGGTCAACAATAACTGTTGACCGTTTTTTGGTATTTTTTGCCGTATGAATGAAATAATTTTCGTATCTTTGCAGTCTCTAAAAACGACAAAAGTAAAATAATTAATTAATAACTAATATTATACAAAGATGACGAAGTACGTTTACACCTTTGGCGGAAAGACTGCCGAGGGAAAAGCCGACATGAAGAACCTCCTTGGCGGCAAGGGCGCCAACCTTGCCGAGATGTGCCTGCTGGGCCTGCCGGTGCCTGCCGGTCTGACAATCACTACCGAGTGCTGCACGGCCTATTACGCCAACAACTGCGAGCTCCCGAAGGGCTTGATGGACGAAGTGTGGAAGGGTGTGGAGAATATAGAGAAGATTATGGGTATGAAGTATGACGATGCCGAGAACCCCCTGCTGGTGAGCTGCCGAAGCGGCGCCCGCTCGTCGATGCCCGGCATGATGGACACTGTGCTGAACATAGGCCTCAGCAGCAAGACTATTCCCGGCATGCTGAAGAAGACTAATAACCCGAGGTTTGTGTACGACTCGTACCGCCGTCTGATAATGATGTACGCCGACGTGGTGATGGAGAAGAGCGAGGGCATTGAGCCCGCCGACGGCAAGGGCATCCGCAAGCAGCTGGACGACATGCTCGACGAGTACAAGTCGGTGAAGGGCTACAAGAGCGACACCGAGCTGACGGCCGACGACCTGAAGAAGCTGGCCGACGCCTTCAAGGTGAGGGTGAAAGAGGTGCTGGGCACCGAGTTCCCCGACGACGCCCGCGCCCAGATGGAGGGCGGCATCAAGGCAGTCTTCAAGAGCTGGAACGGCAAGAAGGCTGTGAGCTACCGCAAGATCGAGGGTATCCCCGACGATTGGGGCACCGCCGTCAACGTGCAGGCCATGGTCTTCGGCAACATGGGTGACACCAGCGCCACCGGCGTGGCCTTCACCCGCAACCCCGCCACCGGCGATAACCAGTTCTATGGAGAGTGGCTCATCAACGCGCAGGGCGAGGACGTGGTGGCAGGTATCCGCACCCCCAACCCCCTGAACGACGACACCAAGAACGAGCAGAACAAGCACATGCACTCGATGCAGGAGCTGATGCCCGAGACATACAAGGAGCTGTGCGACATACGCAGCATCCTGGAGAAGAACTACCACGACATGCTGGACATCGAGTTCACCATCCAGGAAGGCGTGCTGTACATGCTGCAGTGCCGCGTGGGCAAGCGCACAGGCGTTGCCGCCCTCACCATGGCCATGGACATGCTGAAGGAAGGCCTGATTGACGAGAGCGAGGTGGTGATGCGCATAAGCCCCGCCCAGCTCGACGAGCTGCTGCACCCCATCCTCGACAGCAGCGACGAGAAGAAGCACACCGTGCTGGCCAAGGGTCTGCCCGCCGGCCCCGGCGGCGCCGTGGGTGTGATAGCCCTCACGAGCGAGAAGGCCAAAGAGTATCAGGCTGCCGGTATCAAGAACATCCTCGTGCGCGAGGAGACCAACCCCGAGGATGTGGAGGGCATGCGTGCCGCTGACGGCATCCTCACCGCCCGCGGCGGTATGACCAGCCACGCAGCGCTCGTGGCCCGCGGATGGGGCAAGTGCTGCATCGTGGGTTGCGACGCCGTGAAGATAGAGCTGGAGAAGACATCAGTCTCTACGGACGAGTATGGCAAGAAGAAAGTAAGTGTGGAGGAGCGTGGCATAGTGACTATCAACGGCAAGACCTTCAAGGAGGGCGACCTGCTGAGCCTCAACGGCTCGAAGGGCTGGGTGTATGACGAGGAGGTGAAGATGATCAACGCCACCGAGAACCCGCTGTTCCAGCAGTTCATGAAGATTGTCGACAAGCACCGCAAGATGGGTGTGCGCACCAACGCCGACAACCCCGCCGACGCCCAGAAGGCTATCGACTTCGGCGCCGAGGGTATCGGTCTGTTCCGTATAGAGCACATGTTCTACGGCGAGAACAGCGAGAAGCCGCTGGAGAAGCTGCGCAACATGATACTGGCCAACACGCGCGAGGAGCGCATCGCCGCCCTTGACGAGCTGGAACCCTACATCCGCGAGAGCGCCAAGGGCACGCTGAAGGTCATGGACGGCAAGCCGCTGACCTTCCGCCTGATGGACCCGCCGCTGCATGAATTTGCCCCGCAGGGCAGCGAGAAGATGCAGGAGGCCGCCAAGCGCCTGGGCATCAGCTACGAGGATGTCAAGAAGCGTGTGGAGAGCCTGCACGAGGTGAACCCCATGATGGGTCTGCGCGGCGTGCGTCTGGGCATCATCTACCCGGAGATCACGCGCGTGCAGTTCCGCGCCCTCTTCAGCGCCACCTGCGAGCTGATGAAGGAAGGCATGCACCCGATGCTCGAGATCATGGTGCCGCTGACCATCAACGCCGCCGAGCTGCGCCACCAGAAGGCCATAGCCACCGAGGTGAAGGAAGAGGTGGAGAAGAAATACGGCGTGAAGTTCGAGTACAAGTTCGGCACGATGATTGAGATACCGCGTGCCGCCCTGGTGGCCAACCAGATAGCCGAGGTGGCAGAGTTCTTCAGCTTCGGCACCAATGACCTGACGCAGATGACCTTCGGCTTCAGCCGCGACGACGTCAATGCCATCGTGAAGACCTATGTCGACGAGAAGATCATCCCGGCCGACCCGTTCAACAACTTCGACACCGAGTGTGTGGGCGAGCTGGTGAAGATAGGCATCGAGCGCGGCCGTGGCACCCGCGCCAACCTCAAGTGCGGCGTCTGCGGTGAGCACGGCGGCGACCCGATGGCTGCCGAGTTCTTCTACAAGGCCGGCATGAACTATGTCAGCTGCTCGCCGTTCCGCGTGCCTGTGGCCCGCCTTGCCGCCGCACAGGCCGCCATCAAGGAAGCGAGAGAGAAATAGCAAGAAACCCTGTGGAGGAGGCTGCATCCTGCAAGACGGATGCAGCCTCGCTCACAGCCAATGACATACAAACAACAAATCCGACAATCATGAACGACAAGATAAGAAAAGACCTTGAAGCGCTGGGTATCAACGGCGTGAAAGAGATTCACTACAACCCCTCGTACGAGGAGCTGTTCAAGATGGAGAGCGATCCCGCTCTTACGGGCTACGACAAAGGGCAGCTCACCGAGCTCGACGCGATGAACGTGATGACGGGCATCTACACCGGCCGCTCGCCCAAGGACAAGTACATCGTCATGGACGCGCAGTCGAAGGACACCGTGTGGTGGACGACGCCCGAGTACAAGAACGACAACCACCCGATGAGCGAGCAGGTGTGGGCCCACGTGAAGGGTCTCGCCTGCAACGAGCTCTGCGGCAAGAACCTCTTTGTGGTCGACGCCTTCTGCGGCGCCAACAAGGACACCCGCATCGCCGTGCGCTTCATCATGGAGGTGGCCTGGCAGGCACACTTCGTGACCAACATGTTCATCAAGCCCACCGCCGAGGAACTCAAGGACTTCAAGCCCAGCTTCACCGTCTACGCAGCCTCCAAGGCCAAGGTCGACGACTACAAAGAGTTGGGGCTCAACAGCGACACCTGCGTGGCGTTCAACGTCAGCAGCCGCGAGCAGGTGATCCTCAACACGTGGTACGGCGGCGAGATGAAGAAGGGTATGTTCAGCATGATGAACTACTACCTGCCGCTTAAGGGCATTGCCGCCATGCACTGCTCCGCCAACACCGACATGAAGGGCGAGCATACCGCCATCTTCTTCGGCCTCAGCGGCACCGGCAAGACCACCCTGAGCACCGACCCGAAGCGCCTGCTCATAGGCGACGACGAGCACGGCTGGGACGACGAGGGAGTCTTCAATTTCGAGGGCGGCTGCTACGCCAAGGTCATCAACCTCGACAAGGACAGCGAGCCCGACATTTACAACGCCATACGCCGCAACGCGCTGCTGGAGAATGTCACCGTTGCCGCCGACGGCAAGATTGACTTCGCCGACAAGAGCGTCACGGAGAACACGCGAGTGAGCTATCCGATAGACCATATAGAGAAGATTGTGCAGCCCGTGCACGGCAAGAGCGCCGGCCCCGCCGCCGAGAATGTCATCTTCCTCTCGGCCGACGCCTTCGGCGTGCTGCCCCCGGTGAGCATCCTCAGCGCTGACCAGTGCAAGTACTACTTCCTCAGCGGCTTCACCGCCAAGCTGGCCGGCACCGAGCGCGGCATCACCGAGCCCACGCCGACCTTCAGCGCCTGCTTCGGCCAGGCTTTCCTCGAACTGCATCCCACCAAGTATGCCGAGGAGCTGGTGAAACGCATGGAGAAGAGCGGCGCCAAGGCCTACCTGGTCAACACCGGCTGGAATGGCACCGGCAAGCGCATCAGCATCAAGGACACCCGCGGCATCATCGACGCCATCCTCGACGGCAGCATTTTGAAGGCCGAGACCAAGAAGATACCGTATTTCGACTTTGAGGTGCCGACGTCGCTGCCCGGCGTGGACCCGAAGATCCTCGACCCGCGCGACACGTACGCCGACGCGAAGGTGTGGGACGAGAAGGCCCGCGACCTCGCCGACCGCTTCATCAAGAACTTCGTGAAGTTCACCCACAACGCGGCAGGCAAGGCTCTGGTGTCGGCAGGTCCGAAGCTTTAAACCAATACATATATCATTTAACCCCGAACTGTAGTGAAACGCCTCATCTTAGTGTTGCTCCTCGTGGCATCGTCAACTGTTGCGTGGGCCTATGACTTCAAGGTTCAGGTGCATGATTATGCGCTGTATTTCAACATTATCGACGCCGACGAACGTGCCGTGGAGGTAACGGCGCCGCTCGCTGAGGGCAACAACCGGTGGGCTGGCGAGGTGCCCCCGGCGGGCGTTCTCGAGATACCCGGCGAGGTCGTCTGGGGCGACCGCACATACCATGTCGTCGCCATTGGCGACAGGGCCTTCTACGGCTGTAGCGACATCACGGCATTGCGGCTGCCGCCGTCGATCACCGACATCGGCGCCTATGCTTTCAGCCTCTGCACCGCCATGAAGGGCGAGGTCACCATCGGTGAGAATATCGTTTCCCTTGGTCGTTCGGCTTTCTTCGGTTGCAGCGGCATAACGTCGGTGCGCTTCGACGCCGTCGCATGCCAGTTCATGGGAGGCTCGCGGAGCAGCACGGTCTTCGGCAACTGCCGTTCGCTCAACAAGGTGACCTTCGGCCCCAAGGTGAAGAGGATTCCTGATTACGCCTTTACGGGCATGAACCTCCTCAAGTTTGAGTGGGACTTCCCCGAGGGGTTGGAATACATCGGCGACTACGCTTTTGCATTCTGCAGCTCCATCTACGGCACCCTTACGCTGCCTTCGACGACGCGGCATATTGGCAAACAGGCGTTTACCCAATGTCACGACTTGAAGGCCGTGGTCTTTCCGTCGCGCATCGAGAACATCGGGCAAAGGGCTTTCTACCAGTGTATCAACCTCACCCAGATGACTGTCTACGCCCTCGTTCCGCCGGCCGTCGAGCCTGACGCTTTTGCCGGCATCAGGGCAATGGCAGCCATCAATGTGCCGTGTGTGAGCGTCGACCGCTACCGCGAAGCGGAAGGGTGGGGGAAGCTCCGCAATATGAAGCCCATGCAGCCTTGCTCGCTTGAGCTTACCGTAAGGAGCAACGACACCTCCGCCGGTTCGGTCATGGGTGCCGGTCACTACCGTATCGGCGACACCGCCATCCTTTTGGCCGCCTGCAAGGCAGGGTACTCGTTCCAGGGGTGGGCCGACAGCGTGAGCGCCAATCCGCGCCGGGTCATCGTCACCGACACCACCACCTACACAGCCCTCTTCCGGCGCGCCGAAGTGGTGCATGAGGTTCAGTATGTGCACGACACCGTCTACCGCGACGGGGTGCAAACCATTTATCAGACCGTCGAGGCCAATGATATGGCTAAACCTCTGGGACAACAGGACATGATTGTCTATAACCGCGCCAACCACAGGCTTGAGCTCGGTGTCGCGCGTCGCGACATAGTGTCGCTGGCTCTCTATGACGACGTGGGACGCTGCATCTTCACGGGCAGACCCTTGCTGGGCTTTATCAGCATGCGCAACCGTCCCTCGGGCTACTACATCATACGCCTCACCACCAACGACCAGGAACACTACCTGCGTTTTTACCATATGAAAAACAAATAAAAATAAACAACCAATATGACAAAGAATAGCTTTGCATCCCGTCACAACGGCGTCTCCGACCCCGCCGAAGAGCAGAAGATGCTCGACACCATCGGTGTGAAAACCATGGACGAACTCATTGAAAAGGCTGTGCCCGCCGCCATACGGCTCAAGGAGCCGATGCCCCTGCCCGCAGGCATGAGCGAGTATCAGTTTCTCAACCACGTGCGCTCTCTGGCGCAGAAGAACAAGATGTTCCGCAGCTATATCGGCATGGGCTACTATGGCACCATCACCCCTGCCGTCATCATGCGCAACGTCTTTGAGAACCCCGGCTGGTATACCAGCTATACCCCCTATCAGACCGAGATCTCGCAGGGTCGTCTCGAGGCTCTTATGAACTATCAGACCATGATAGCCTCCATGACTGGCATGCCGCTGAGCAACGCCTGTCTGCTTGACGAGGCCACAGCCGCCGGCGAGGCCATGATTATGTTCTTCAACAGCCGTTCGCGTCAGGCCGTCAAAGACGGCATCTGCAAGGTGTTCGTTGACGAAGGCATCCTGCCCCAGACACTGGCCGTGATGCAGACCAATGCCGCCCCACGCGGTATCGAGATTGTCACCGGCAAGGCCGCACAGACAGAGCTCGACGGCAGCTATTTCGCCGCCTTTGTGCAGTACCCCAACCAGTTCGGCGAGGCGCAGGATTGGACTGGCTTCATCAGCAAGTGCCACGAGAAGGGCATTTTCGTCTGCATGGCTACCGACCTCATGGCGCTGGCCCTCATGAAGACCCCGGGCGAGATGGGTGCCGACTGCGCCGTCGGCAACGCCCAGCGCTTCGGCCTGCCTATGGGCTTCGGCGGTCCTCACGCTGGCTTCTTCGCCTTCACCGAGACGTTCAAGCGCGCCTTCCCCGGCCGTATCATCGGCTGGAGCGTCGACGCCAAGGGCAACCCCGCCCTCCGTATGGCTCTCGGCATGCGCGAACAGCACATCAAGCGCGACAAAGCCACCTCGAACATCTGCACCTCCGCGGCACTCGTGGCCAACATGAGCGGCTTCTACGCCATCTGGCATGGTGCTGATGGCATCCGTGAGATTGCCACACGCATCTGTGCACGCGCCCACCGCTTGGCCATGGAGCTCGAGCAGTACGGCTACAAGCAGTGGAACAAGGTGTACTTCGACACCCTCGCCCTCCAGTGCCCTGTGCCCACCGCCAAGGTTCGCGAAGTGGCCCTGAAGCATGAAATCAATTTCCGCTATATCTGCGACGAGTGCATCGGCATCTCCATCGACGAGACCACCGAGAAGTGCGACCTCGACGCCATCGTGGCCTGCCTGGCCGAAGCTGCCGGCAAGAACGCCAAGCCCATCGAGTGCAAGGGCTGCTGCTGCCAGTTTGCCGACGAGGCCATCCCCGCCGAGCTGAAGCGCACCGGCGCCTACCTCACGCAGAAGATCTTCAACCGCTTCCACGACGAGACCTCCATGATGCGCTATATCAAGATGCTCGAGGAGAAAGACCTCAGCCTCAACCGCGCCATGATACCGCTGGGCTCCTGCACCATGAAGCTCAACGCCGCCGCCGAGATGATGCCCCTCAGCTGGAGCAAGTTCGCCGGCATGCACCCCTTCGTGCCCGCCGACCAGGCCCAGGGTTACCTTGAGATGATCAAGGACATCGAGCACATGCTCTCCGTCGTCACCGGCTTCGCTGGTTGCTCGCTGCAGCCCAACTCGGGTGCCTTTGGCGAGTACAGCGGCCTCACTGTCATCCGCAACTATCACATCGCCAACGGTCAGCCGCAGCGCAATGTCTGCCTCATCCCCGCCTCGGCACACGGCACCAACCCCGCCTCCGCCGCCAAGGCCGGCATGACGGTTGTCGTGGTGAAGTGCAACGACAAAGGCGATGTCGACATCGACGACCTGAAGGCCAAAGCCGAGCAGTACAAGGACACCCTCAGCTGCCTGATGATCACCTATCCGTCGACCCACGGCGCCTTCGAGGAAGGCATCCTCGACATCATCAACATCATCCACAGCTATGGGGCCCTCGTCTATATGGACGGTGCCAACATGAACGCCCAGGTGGGCCTCACCAGCCCCGGCCACATGGGTGCCGACGTGTGCCACCTCAACCTCCACAAGACCTTCGCTATGCCTCACGGCGGCGGCGGTCCCGGTGTCGGCCCCATCTGCGTCAGCCAGAAACTTGTCGACTTCCTGCCCACGCACCCCGTTGTCGAGGTCGGCGGCAAGCACGGCAACACCATGGCGGCAGCCCCCTACGGCAGCGCCTACCTGCTGCCCATCACCTACGGCTACCTGCTGATGCTCGGCGGCGAGGGCCTCACGGATGTCACCAAACACGCCATCCTCAACGCCAACTACCTCCGCGCCCGTCTGCAGAAGTACTACAAGATTCTCTACACCAACCGCAACGGCATGTGCGGCCACGAGATGATTGTCGACTTCAACGAGTTCAGCCTCAAGGTCGGTGTCGGCGACATCGCCAAACGCCTCATGGACTACGGCTTCCACGCCCCCACGGTGGCCTTCCCGGTGCACAACACCCTCATGGTGGAGCCCACCGAGAGCGAGCCTCTCGCCGAGCTTGACCGCTTCTGCGACGCCATGATTGCCATCCGCCAGGAAATTGACGATATCATGACCGGCAAGAGCGACGAGAAGAACAATCCCATCGCCAACGCGCCGCACACCATGCAGGTCGTCTGCGCCGACGAGTGGAACCTCCCGTACAGCCGCCAGAAAGCCGCCTTCCCGCAGCCCCACTGTGAGAAGTACTGGCCCACTATCAGCAAGATCGACGACGCCTACGGCGACCGCAACTTGCAGGCTGTCTGGGCAGAATAGTAGCTGGTCTGCAGCATTAAACAGCAAAGGTCCCTGCCGTGGCAGGGGCCTTTGCTTGTTGTTAGGTGAAGGCTGTCACATCGCCTGTCCGGCAGGTTCTGTGGTGAATGCCTCGTCGAGCGCTTTCGACGTGTCACCCTTCTCCACCTCGAACAGCACCTTGCTGTCGTCGGCGGTGATGTGGATGGTGTCGCCGGGCAGTATGACGGCCTTGATAATCTCGTCGGCCAGGTCGTCTTCCACGTAGCGCTGTATGGCCCTGCGCAGCGGACGCGCGCCGTATTGCTCGTCCCAACCTTTCTTCACGAGGAAGTCTTTGGCCTTTTCGTCCATCTCCACGCCGAAGCCCATCTGCTCGATGCGGCCGAAGAGCCCCTTCAGCTCTATGTCGATAATCTTGTGTATGTCTTCGCGTTTCAGCGAGTTGAAGTATATGATGTCGTCTATGCGGTTGATGAATTCCGGCGCAAAAGCCTTTTTCAGACTCTTCTCAATCACGTCGCGCTGCAACTCGGCCTTCTCGGCCTCGCGGGCCGCTGTGTTGAAGCCCACGCCCGTGCCGAACTCCTTGAGCTGGCGGCTGCCGATGTTGGAGGTCATGATGATGATGGTGTTCTTGAAGTCCACCTTGCGCCCGATGCCGTCGGTGAGCACGCCGTCGTCGAGCACCTGCAGCAGCACGTTGAACACGTCGGGGTGTGCCTTCTCTATCTCGTCGAGCAGCACAATGGAGTAGGGCTTGCGGCGCACGCGCTCCGTCAGCTGGCCGCCTTCCTCGTAGCCCACATATCCCGGAGGCGCTCCTATCAGTCGGCTCACGGCGAACTTCTCCATGTACTCGCTCATGTCTATCCTTATCATCGCCGCCTCGCTGTCGAACAGGTACTTGGCCAACACCTTGGTCAGATATGTCTTGCCGACGCCCGTGGGTCCAAGGAACAGGAAGCTGCCTATCGGCCTGTTGGGGTCTTTCAAGCCTGCGCGGTTGCGGCGTATAGCCTTGGCTATCTGGCTTATGGCTTCGTCCTGGCCCACCACGGAGCCTTTCAGCTCGTTCTCCATCGTCAGCAAGCGGCCCTGCTCGCTTTCCGCTATGCGTTCCACCGGTACGCCGGTCATCATGGCCACCACGGCGGCTACATCCTCGGCCGTCACCTGCACGCGTTTCTCGCGTTCCTCCTCTTCCCAGCGCTTCTTCATGTCCGTCAGCTTTGCCGTCAGGTCGCGCTCCTGGTCGCGGTATTGGGCAGCCTCGCCGTAGTGCTTGCTGGCGAGCACCTCCTTCTTCATCTGCGCCACCTTGGCCACCTCGGCCTCCAGCGTCACTATCTCTTCAGGCACCTTCACGTTGGCTATCCTCACCCTTGCGCCGGCCTCGTCGAGGGCGTCGATGGCTTTGTCGGGCTGCAGCCGGTCGCTCACATAGCGCTCCGTAAGCGTCACGCAGGCCTCGATGGCGGCGTCGCTGTAACGCACCATGTGGTGGTCTTCGTACTTGTCCTTTATATTGTTCAGTATCTCAAGCGTTTCCTCCACCGTGGCTGGCTCCACGAGCACCTTCTGGAAGCGGCGCTCCAGCGCGGTGTCTTTCTCTATGTACTGGCGGTACTCGTCGAGCGTCGTGGTGCCTATGCATTGTATGGCGCCGCGCGAGAGGGCGGGCTTGAACATGTTGCTGGCGTCCAGGCTGCCGGCAGCGCTGCCGGCGCCCACGATGGTGTGTATCTCGTCGATGAAGATGATGATCTCCGGGTGCTGTTCCAGCTCTGTGATGATGGCCTTCATGCGTTCCTCGAACTGGCCGCGGTACTTGGTGCCTGCCACCAGGCCTGCCAGGTCGAGGCTCAGCAGGCGTTTGCCGTAGAGCGTCCGCGGCACGTTGCCCTCGGCGATCCTTATGGCGAGGCCTTCGGCTATGGCGCTCTTGCCCACGCCGCTTTCGCCTATCAGTATCGGGTTGTTCTTCTTCCTGCGGCTCAGTATCTGGGCTATGCGGTCCATCTCCTTCTGCCGGCCCACTATCGGGTCCAGCTTGCCCTCTTTGGCCAGCTTCGTCAGGTCGCGACCGAAATTCTCGAGGGCCGGAGTGCCGCTCTTGCCCTGTTGGCTGGCAGCCGACGGGCGTTTGCCGCCTACCGACGTGGGGTCGTCGAAGGGGTCGTCGTTGTCGTCCTCGCTGGTCTGCATGGTGAAGTCGGGCAGGTCTGACGGCTCGGTGGCGGGGCCGTTGGCGCGCACCACCTTGGCGAACCGCTCGTAGTCGACGCCGGCTTTCTGCAGCAGGTTGCTCACCAGGTTGTCGCCCTCCTGCAGCATGGCAAGTATCAGGTGCTCGGTGCCGATGGCCTTGGCCTTCAGCTTGATGCTCTCCAGATAGCTCAGCCTCAGCACCTTCTCTGTCTGTCGCAGCATCGGTATCTCGCTGTCCTCGCTGTAGCGCACGTCGGTGTCGGCCTGGCTCACATGCTTCTCTATCTTCTCCTTGATCTCGTCGTTGTTCACTCCCAGTGCCGCCAGCATGCCCAGAGCCGTGCTTTCGGGCACACGCATAATGCCGAGGAAGATATGCTCCACTCCGATGGCTCCGTTCTTCAGCCTGATGGCTTCGTCGCGGCTGAAAGCCACGGCTTTGCGGGTGTTTTCACTTAAGTTGTTTTCCACTGTCAGTATCCTTATTTATTTTTTTGCAAAAATACATCATTTCCATCACCTGCAACTTACGTGCCAGAAGTTGTTTTCAACAATTGACGATTAATAATTAATAATTAACAATTAACAATTAACAATTAAAAACGGCCAACGGCCCCCCCCCCACAAAAAATAACTCAAAACTCCTAACTCCTAACTCAAAACTCAAAACTCCTAACTCCCTTCGGCCCCCCTACGGCCCTCCTTCGGCCCTCCTTCGGCCTTCCACTGAAGAAATGCCGAAGGGGGTCCGTAGGGGGTCCGTACCGGCTCCGTAGGAAAAAGATGTATAATAAAACTTGTACAATAAGAAAAAAAAGTGTAATTTTGCATTTTGTTATTAACAGTTACAACCAATCATGGCACTGAATATCACCGACTCACTGACAGGGGCCATCGCCCGGGCCCTCAAAGATCTCTATGGAGTGGAACAGTCTCCTGCCAGCATAACGCTGCAGGACACGCGTCGCGACTTCCGCGGCGACTATACGCTCGTCGTCTTCCCCTACGTCAAACAGGCCCGCAAGAGCCCCGAAGCCGTGGCTGCCGAAATCGGCGAGGCTGTCAAGGCCGCCCTGCCCGAGGTGGCGGGCTACAACGTCATCAAGGGCTTCCTTAACTTCGAGATTGCCGACAGCTATTGGCTGCATTTCCTTGCCGAGAGGGCAGGGCAGAGCGACTACGGTCTTGTGCACCCCGCCGCGGATGCAGCTCCAGTAGTGGTTGAATACAGCAGCCCTAACACTAATAAACCGTTGCACTTAGGTCACATCAGAAACAACCTTCTCGGATGGTCGGTGAGCCAGCTGTTGGCTGCCGCCGGCGCCAACGTGAAGAAGGTGAACCTGGTCAATGACCGTGGCATACACATCTGCAAAAGCATGCTCGCATGGCTGCGCTACGGCAACGGCGAGACCCCGGAGAGCACCGGAATGAAGGGCGACCATCTGGTGGGCAAATACTATGTTGAGTTCGACAAACACTACAAGGAAGAGGTCAAACAGCTGATGGAGAGTGGGGTAGAGGAGGAGCAGGCCAAACGTGAGGCACCCCTCATGGTTGAGGCGCAGCAGATGCTGAAGCGCTGGGAAGAGGGTGACAAGGAGGTGCGCGCCCTGTGGGAGAAGATGAACGGCTGGGTCTATGCCGGTTTCGACGAGACCTACGACCGGCTGGGTGTCGGCTTCGACAAGGTGTACTACGAGAGCCAGACTTATCTGCTCGGCAAGGAGTTGGTGCAGAAGGGTTTGGATATGGGGGTGCTGTTCCGCAAGGAGGACGGCTCGGTGTGGTGCGACCTGACTGGCGACGGCCTTGACCAGAAACTGCTGCTCCGCAAAGACGGCACCAGTGTCTACATGACCCAGGACCTCGGCACCGCTCTGCTCCGCCACAAGGACTTCGGCGCCGAACGCCTCATATATGTCGTGGGCAACGAGCAGGACTATCACTTTAAGGTTCTGAAACTTATACTTGGCAAACTCGGTTTCCCGTGGGCCGACAAGGTATACCATCTCAGCTATGGCATGGTGGAGCTCCCCAACGGCAAGATGAAGAGCCGCGAGGGCACCGTGGTCGACGCCGACGACCTGATAGACGAGATGGAGCGCACGGCCGAGGAGATGAGCCGCGAGCACGGCAAGAACGACGAGCTCTCGCCAGAGGAGCAAAAGCATCTGTACCACATACTTGCACTCGGCGCCCTCAAGTACTTCATCCTTAAGGTAGACCCCACCAAGAACATGCTCTTCAATCCGGCTGAAAGCATCGACTTCAACGGCAACACAGGTCCCTTCATCCAGTACACACACGCCCGCATACGCAGCATCGTGCGCAAAGCCGGCTCGGCGTCGGCCCTCGACACGGAGCATGTGGCGTTGAACGAGAAGGAGAGGGGAGTGCTTAAAGTGCTACATTCATTGCCCGAAACAATCGCTTCTGCAGCAAATGCTTACAGTCCTGCAATGGTGGCCAATTACGCCTATGAGCTGGCCAAAGCCTTCAACAGCTTCTACCAAGACACGCCCATCCTGCGCGAAGAAAACCAACAGCTCAAAACGATGCGCATAAGCCTCTGTGCTGCAGTGGCCAGCGCCCTCAAAAACACGATGAACATACTTGGTATCGAGGTGCCTGAAAGAATGTAGACATGATATACAAACAGAATATCGAGGTTCCTTCGTATCTGTGCGACATTGACGACCGTCTTCATGTGTGGGCGGCGATACGTCTGTGTCAGGAGGTCACAGAGTACCACGGCAACGCTACCGGCATAGGGTTCAAGACCTTGGTGGCCCAGAACCGCGCGTGGGTCATCACGCACGCCTTCTACAATATATATCGTCTGCCGGACGCCTTCGAGCAGATTATGTTAAATACGTGGTCGCGTGGCAACAACGGTCTTCTTGCCAACCGTGACTACCGTGTGCAGAACGCGGCAGGCGAGACGCTGCTCACAGGCACGTCGGCCTGGGCTCTGATAGACATGACAACACGTCGTGTGATGCGCCTCAACGACGTAATAGCCAACTACGAGAACCATCCAGAATGCGCCACACAGTATGACAAGCTCGCCAAATTGCAGATTCCGGAGATGTCGGACTACGATCTGGCGATGCAGCGACCGGTGAGCTTCGCCATGCTCGACCATACGCAGCACATGAACAACTCAGAATACATACGCATGATTTTCGACTGCCTTCACGAACGCGGTTTTTCCACAGCGCGTCCGTTTACGCTGGAAATGAACTACGCGCATGAATCCCGTCTTGGCGATACGCTGAATCTTTTCCTCAAACAAGTCGATGATTCAAGCTTTGTTCAAATAAGCAATTCTTGTGGCGTCAGCATCACAGCCAAAGTCACTCCGTTACAATAGCCGTATTGTATCAATATGGCGGTTATGTTAAATAGGGAATAACAGAACAGCCCCATCGTCATGGGGCTGTTTTTATTTTGTGGCGGCTTCTATTATGGCTGCTTTGTCGATGCGGCAGTCGGCTTTCAGCCGTGCAACGCTGCCGTGTGTGACAAACTCGTCGGGGATTGCAAGGATTGTAATGTAGCGAACTGTCTCGGGATGTTTCTCGGCGTAATATTCCGTTACGGCCTCACCAAAGCCGCCTATGCGGCAGCCGTCTTCGACGGTGATTATGCGCCGGTAGCCTTTGGCGGCTATCTCGTCGAGCAGTTTTGTATCCAACGGTTTCAGGAAGCGCATGTCATAGACGGCGGTTGAGATGCCCTGTTTCTCAAGCTCTTCGGCTGCGGAGACGGCATCGTTGCCGGGATGGCCAAGGCTTATGATGGCTACGTCGTTGCCTTGTAGCAGGAGGCGACCCTCCCCTACTCTTATTTCGCAAAAGTCTGATCTCCAGTCGCTATGCACACTTGCACCGCGTGGGTAGCGTATTACGACAGGCCCGTGTCCGGGGATTTGTGCCGTGTACATCATGTTGCGCAGTTCGTGTTCGTTCATGGGAGCGCAAATGGTGAGGTTGGGCACCGGTCTCAGATAGGCTAAGTCAAAGGTGCCATGGTGTGTCGGGCCGTCGTCGCCTACCAGTCCTGCGCGGTCGAGGCAGATGATCACCGGCAGCTTCTGCAGAGCCACGTCATGTATAATCTGGTCGTAGGCGCGTTGTGCAAACGATGAATATATGTTGCAGAACGGGACCATGCCGGCCGCCGCGAGGCCCGCCGAGAATGTGACGGCATGTTGTTCGGCGATGCCGACGTCAAAGACGCGCTCAGGCATCTCTTCCATCATCATGTTGAGAGAACATCCGGTGGCCATTGCCGGCGTGATGCCCACGATGGCGGGGTTTTTCTTGGCCAGTTCGATGATGGTGCGGCCGAATACCTCCTGGTATTTCAGCGGTTTGTCGACGTCCTCGGCTTTTATCTGGTTGCCTGTGCGGATGTCGTACAGTCCTGGTGCGTGGTAAACCACGGGGTCTTGTTCGGCCTGGCGCAGTCCCTTGCCTTTCTTGGTTACCACATGAAGCAGTTTGGGCCCTTCAATGTCGCGCAGCCTTTTCAGTATGTCTATGAGGTCGTTGATGTTGTGGCCGTCCACAGGACCGAAATAGCGTATGCCCAAGGCCTCGAAGAGGTTGCTGCCGCCTACGGCCACTGTCTTGGCCATCGAGGTGAGGCGTTGCAGCAGGCCTATTGTGGTGGCATGCCGACGGTCGCCCTCGTCGCCGTCGAGGCGTTGCCATACCTGTTTCTTCAGTTTGTTGTATCGCCTGGAGGCAGTGATGCGCGTCAGGTAGCTGTTGAGGCCTCCGACGGCTTTGTCGATGGAGATGCCGTTGTCGTTGAGTACCACAAGGATGTTGGCCTTGGAGTCTCCGACGTTGTTAAGCGCTTCGAAGGCCTCGCCGCCGCTGAGGGCGCCGTCGCCTATGATGGCTATGTGGTTGCGCGTTGTATTGCCCTGCAGTTTGCTTGCCGTAGCCATACCGAGGGCCGCGGAGATGGATGTGGAGCTGTGTCCGGTGCCGAAAGCGTCGTATTCGCTCTCGCTCATCTTTGGAAATCCGCTCAAGCCACCGTATGTGCGTATTGTGGAGAAGCGTTCTCCCCTGCCGGTCAGTATCTTGTGAGCGTAGGCCTGGTGTCCCACATCCCAGACGAGTTTGTCGTCCGGGGCGTTGAATACATAATGAAGTGCGATGGTGAGTTCCACCGTGCCGAGGCTTGACGCCAGGTGGCCGGGGTGCGACGAAAGGGTGTCTATGATATAGTCGCGCAGCTGGTCGGCAATGGGCGCGAGCTGGTCAACGGGTATTTTTTTTAGGTCGGCGGGTGAATGTATATCTCTGAGTACCATTATAGTGTTGGTTATCTGACACCATAGGCCGGTGTCTTTTTGGGCAGTGGTTCAAATGCCTTGTTCAGTTTCTTGTCCTTGAGGCGCCCTTGTGCACCGTTGCGCAGTTCCCATTTGCCGTCAATGAATGCATAGGCAAGCTCGAGTCCTGAGGGGATATAGTACTGGAACAGACCCTCCATGCCTTGTACCTGAGGCTCCACTTCGTCGAAGATTATCATCTTCTCCTTGTGATATTTGCGCTTCTCTATAGTACGGTGGCGGTTGGTGCCTTTCACTTTTACGCGTTCGCGTTCCACCTCTTCTACAAACTGATCCTCATAGCAGAGGCTGACCATGGCATCGTTGCGATATTCAAGCACAACACGACGAAGGTTGCGTTCGCGCCGGAACAGCGGGGCGCCGAATTGAGGGACACCGCCGCGCAGGATGACAGGCTCTATTATCTTTCGCTCCGTGAGGTTGTCCACACCGTTCCAGCCCAAAAGCGTATAAAAGGTCTTGCCGCCGTGCGATGTCTGTATAAGCTCCTGATAGACGGCGCCGAACCAATTCTCCGGAGAAAGCAGAGACTCCTCCCGGTTCATTATCTCCTCGCTTTTGTCGTTGAGGAGGCTGTATTGGTATTCTTCCTCACGCTCGTTGTAATATTGTATTGCACCGAAACACTCGAACTCTCCGTTGTCGCGCACCACAGCCCATGTGAATATTCGCAGGAGCCCGTCGGGTGATGTCAGCACGGATGCCACTTTCGGCAACTGCCATTTCCAATGTTCGGACTCTTCTTCCTCCAATGCCGCCGAGAGTTCGCCCACAGCCTGCTCCGATGCCAGATAGCGCTCATTGTCAGTCGGGGCTGATGCTGTGAGCACGAGCAACTCTGCCAACCGCTGCTGGTGCAGAGCCATTTGTTCCCGGTTCTGTGCTGTGGCTGACGGCAAAGATGCTGCAAGCATCAAAAGCAATACTGTGATTGGTCTCATCATGGCAACCCGTTACTTTTTGTGGGTCATTATGTCGAGTATGCAGTCGTCGGTCTGGTTCATGCCCTCCTTGCCCAGGCGGCCGAGGTTGCGTATGCTGCAGTCGAGGTCGCTCTCACTCAGGCCGTCGGTGCAATCCACCACGCGGCAGTGTACCGCCAGCTCGCTGCACACGAAAGCCGAGTAAAGCCCCACGCTCATCTTCAGCGCGCAGCTGGGCTTGGCGCCATCGCATACCATGCCGGCGATGGTGTTGATCATGTTCTTCATGGCGTAGCCCGTCTGCTCGAAGCTGCCTCCCTCGAGGTAGGTCAGCGCTGCGCTCACCCCCATAGTGGCGTTCACTATGCCGCAGAGGGCACTCAGCCGTCCTATGCCGCGTTTTATGTATATGCTCATCAGGTGGCTCATGGCCAGCGCGCGCATTATCTGTTCGTCGCTGCAGCCGCGTGCTTTGCCGTAGTAGTAGATCGGCAGGGTGCAGCAGATGCCCTGGTTGCCGCTGCCCGAGTTGCTGTACACCGGTTTGGTGCAGCCGTCCATGCGGGCGTCGCTGGCGGCCACGGTGCGTGCCACCACGGTGTGTACCATGTCTCCCCTCGCCTGCTCCATCAGTATCTGGCCGGTATGCAAACCCATACCCTCAAGGCCGCATTCCGAGGCGGCGTTGTTGTATTCCACCGTCTCGCGCAGCCAGTCGAGTTCGTCGAGCGGTGCTGTGGTGGCATAGTCGTAGACCATGCGTGCCGTCAGTTCCACATGCTGCTTGTTGTCCTCCTGCGGGTCGTCATCGTTGTCCTGCTCCTGGAAGAGGCCTTGTTTGTGGTCGAGCAACACCTTGCCGTCGTGGCTCAGGAAGACAAAGTTTGTGTGACGCTTGGCAATCACGGCTACCGCCGAATGCCCTTCATTCTCGACGGAACATTCAACATACAGTTTGTCGCAGCATTCCTTGACGCTGATGTCTATCCTGTCGGCATTGTTGGCAAGCCACTGCTTGGCTTCCTCGACGTATGCCTCGGGCATGGTGAGCACTTCAAGGCCACGTTTCGAGTCGCCGTGCACCACGGCCATGGCCACGGCTATCGGCAGACCGATCATGCCGGTACCGGGGATGCCCACCCCCATGGCGTTCTTGAACACATTTTTGCTCAGTCGCAGAACTACCGACGACGGCTTGCTGCCAAGTGTCTCGACGGCCTTGGCCACGCACAACGCAACAGCCCCAGGTTCTGTACAGCCTGTGGCCGGCACCACCTCGTGCTGCATTATGTCTTTTATCTGCTCGCGGACATGCTTATCCATAGGTAGATACAATCTATTGTTCTTTATATTGTAAAATGCAAAGATACAACAATTATTTCACGTAGCAAAATAAAAAAGCCGGCTTACATCAGCTTTTTGTCTTGGCCTTAAGTTTTTCCATGAATTTGGCAGAGTCGATGATGAAGCGCTCGTGTGTGCCTTCGCCGATGAGTCCCGCCTCGTCGTAGGCCTTGACGCTGAACACCAGCCGGCGGCGGTCCACCTCCACCAGCTCGCTGTCGCACCACACACGCATGCCTATCGGCGTGGCCGACACATGGCTCACGTTGACCAGCGTGCCCACGGTGCCCTGCCCCTCGTCGAGGTGCGGCAGCACACTCTCGTAGCAGGTCTGTTCGATGAGCGCCACCATCATCGGCGTGGCAAACACATCCACCAAGCCGCTGCCCACCCGCGCTGCGCTCATCGCCGGGGTGACAACTTGTTCATGATGTCCTTTGATTCCTGTTTGTAGCATACAAAAAAGTTTGCATCCTTAACGCAGGATGCAAACTTTTATTGTGTAAGAGTCATAGGGTCGTAGAGTCGCAGAGCGGGGCGGTGGGTATGGTTTTTATCGGTCAGAACCGGTACTTCCAGCCGAGGGTGAGCGTGGAGGGTTGGAAGTTTAGGTCGTCCACCTCGGTGGCGAGTCCGGTGATGTGGGCTTTGCCTATATGCCCGACGCTGATGATGTACTGGAGATAGAGTCCGGCATCAAGCCTATGTTTAGTATACAGGAGGTTGACTGTCAGAGGCACGATGTAATTGGCTGAGGAGAACGAGTTAACGTAGTCGGTACCACCTCGCGAAGTTGAGAGGAATATTTCGCTGAGGCCGACGCCGAAGCCCGCTGTGGGTTCGAGGGTGAAGTTTCTGCCGAGGTTGAATCGGTAGCCGAGGTCGAAATGATAAAGGTTGTCCTGTTTTTTGACAAGCTGGTTTTTGACAGAGGTGATGTTGTCTGCGGTACCGTCGATGTGCATCGCGAGGGTGAAGCGGCTGTATTCCACGCCGATGCCGATGCCGACTTGGGCCGCCACGCTGTAGACACTACGGTAGTCGAGCGCGGGGTGATAGGTCTGCATGTGGTTGGTGAAGCCTTTGCTGCCGTCGAGGAAGTTAAAACCGAGGTTGAATTCGGCCCAGGGATTAACCTTCCTTTTTTCGGCCTCGTTTTCCTGAGATGAAACTGTGCCGACTGCCAGCAAGCAAGCCAGCAGCAGAGCCGTCTGTTTGATGTTGATGTGTTTTACCATGATGTCAAGGTTTTTAATTGAACATTACTGATTTATGCGTTTGCATGAATGGTATTCAATTTCTCATCACGGTATCGGCTTGGTTATACATTCTGTTTTACGCCTATATAAACGCTCCGATACGTTTTTTATTGCCCGCAAGGCGGATGGTTTCCGTACAATTGCTTTGCGCATGATACTGTTTATTGAATTTGGGAATTCAAGGTTCATATTGGCTTTGGCTGGCTGACGGCGCGAATTTAGAATAGCCAGACAAGGAATCGCCGAAGAAGGTGCAGTAGAAGTTGTAAGAATCCACGAACTCGCGGTAATAGGCGTCGGGGTACTCATGAAGAAAGCCGGTGGCTTTCGATAGCGTTCCGAAGGATGGCCAACGGTGTGCAGCCAAGCGGAGAACAAAAGGTTTTCCTTTGTCGCTTTCATGCTTTGTATTTATCGTGAGAAGATATCGGACATTTTCATCAGTCTCAAGGTATGTGCTTTTCCGTCGGCTGTGGTGAGGGTGAGTAGGTAGGTGGCTTGTGGGCGTGAGGTGAGGTCGAGAGAGTAGCGGTTGGGGCCGTCGGGGGTGAGGCGGACTTCTTCGCTGCGGCCGGACATATCGGTCAGCCAAGCTGTGGCGGCCCCTCTTTCGACTTTCAACTCACCACTTTCCACTTGAATTGTTACTCTCTGCCGGAAGGGGTTGGGATAGGCGACGAAGGCGTTTCCTCCTTCCACAAGCGTTATGCCGATGCCGCCACCGTGACCTGTGGAGTCATAGACATAGGGTGTTAGGAAGGCGGTGTCGGTGTAGCGTGCGATGTAGGCGTGGCTGTTCCATGCGGCGTTGACATTGAGGTTGCCGAAGGCGGCGTTTGCGGTAAGGGTGCCGGTAAGCCACAGCGAGCTATCGTTGAGGAACATGTAGCCTTGTTCGTTGTGGGAGCTGGCCGAGTGGTAGTCTATATACTCGAGCTCGTGGCCGTCGTAGTCCCACACCATCAGCCCCATACCGTAGGGACTGTCGACCTGGGTGTCGTGGAAGAGTATGTTACATTGGTACAGCACCTGGCAGAAGACGCGGTTGCCGCCTGCCACGAAGGATCCGTTGTGGAACCACCCATATTTGTCGGAGTACAGAAATGTCCTTTCCCAAGGCTCTGTGCCTGTTGAGCGGGCTTTGCCGTAGGAGACAAGACTGAGGTCGTCGGCGTCGAGCCTGAGCCAGCAGGCGTTGTTCTTAAGGTTCAATGTGTCGCCCCTGTAGTTCAGCGTGGTGTATTGCGGATCCCTTCCCGACATTCCGTTCACAAACAGAGTGTTCGTTACGCTGTCGTAATATGTGCCAAGGAGTTTTACAAAGCCGGCGCAGTATCCTTCTGGGGAATACGAGGCTGTCACTTCCGCCATTCCCGTCGGAGTCAATTCTGGGTTATATCGTATCATGCACGAGTACCACTCCATCTCCAGCGTGTCGCTATTCTTCACAGGCAGAGTGTCAAAAGGAAATTGTGTGCGTTGTAAAAGCATATATATATTGTCGTTGGCATCGACATCGATAGAATTCAAATGCATACTTATATTGTCATTATAAGAATATCGCCAAGTGGAGTCGAAGACATAGGTGCTTGCAATCACGCTGTCCATATGGGGCGACAGTTTTATTATTTGCCAGTTCCACTTGCTGGATGGTTCCAAAGGGACATCAAGCTGCTTTGTGGCTCCGTCTACAAGCAGACGCATTGTGCTGATGTTGCCCTCCCTGGGCGACCAGACCTGGAGCCCATCAGGACAGGTGTCGCATATCACTCCATAATAATCATTTGTCTGGCGTGCCAATATGATGTTTCCTTCACTGTCGACATTGAAGGAGACCCTTTCACCTACATTTGTAATCAAGTGGCCGGAGTATTCATCTCTCAACAACGAGCCATCGTTTTTGACGAAGGATGGTATCCAGAAATGCTCTTCGATGAGATTTCCGCTTTCAAGCCCTATAGTGATAAAGGCATAATAGAGGGCTGGTGACTTAAGGCTGTCGGGCGACTCCGGGAACCTATCGGGGGTGGTCAACAGGGTGTCCATATAGTATACCTCGTTCTTGTCGTGCCAGCTGCTTCCCAAATTGAAGGGGAACCTAAACTCGGCAAACAGCATAAGTGCGGTGTCGCCCACCATCCGCATGGTGTAGACCACAAAGTCGGTATAGCTGGAATAGAACTCCTTGTGCCACACCAATTGGCCATTGGGAGAGAACTTGGCGACGACGGCGCTACGGTTGCGGTGTGCCGAGAATGGCAGTATGCTTGTATCGTCGTCCCATCGCGCGTTGCCTATGAACTGGCCGAGAATATAGATGTTGCCCTCGCTGTCTATAGCCGAGCCGAATATCTCGTTGGCAGCGGCCCCGTCCTCGTAATCGGGGCCGAAGTAGGATTTCACCCAGTCGAACCGCTGGGCGTGGGCGGTGATTGCCATCAGCGCGAGAAGCGCCAAGGTGAGGGTCTTTCTTGCCATTGTTGTGGTGTTAAATGGTTATTTATCCGTTTTCGTGAGGGCCTTTTGGGGGGCATCCTATATATATGACGAGGAAGTGCCGTTTTTGTATCATTTTTTAACATTATTTATATTTTTAGTCTTTGGAAATGTTTTTTCTTAGGGAGATTGCTATTAATGCATTATAGGATAAATAGAAAACAGAAGCCCCTACATTCCCAGACTGTTATGCCGTTCCTGCAGGGGCAAGATTATCTAGTCTTAAGTGTTTGGCGTCAATGCAGGTAGAAGATAAGTCCGTGCTGAAGAGCGTATGACTCCGTCTGAGTTTCGGTTAAGTTTCGGTTCAGTACCGGTTACCATCCGGTTTATATTCAGTTCCCGAACACATCTGTCTGCTTCAGCAGGCGAACGGTGTGTTGGCGGCCGTCGGCGGTGGTGAGGGTGAGGAGATAGGTGGCTTGGGGTCGGGAGGTTAAATCCAACGAGTATTGGCCAGAGCCTATGGGGGTGAGGCGGACTTCTTCGCGGCGGCCGGAGAGGTCGGTGAGCCATGCGGTCTCGGCCAGAGGCTCTCCACCCTGCACCTCGATGGTCACCTTCTGCCGGAAGGGGTTGGGGTAGGCCACGAAAGCCCCCTCGTCGCCCACCACGGTGATGCGCACGCTGCCAGTGTCGATGGGGTCGGTGTGGGTGGTGTCG
>OCTX012287841.1_pt1 | contig 29021 bp, 17 predicted proteins | sample 1539691 | NCBI WGS metagenome assembly OCTX01 (sample SAMN02144231, study PRJEB22623) | gut metagenome | biome: sheep rumen | host: Ovis aries | place: New Zealand
CGGAGAAGCCTGGTATCGTAATGGCGTCCTCTTGCAGATAGGTCTTTTGCGTGGCCCAGTCTGTGAAGTCCTCGCTACAGGCCGTCATGATGAGGCCTGTAATTGCGAGAAACATATATGATAATACCTTTTTCATTTTCATTACTTGTTAGGGGTTATTATTTGATTTCACCAGTTTCTTTACCGAAGTTCAGGTAGAGCTTTTGACCGGCAAAGCCCTCGATACGGTCTTGGTCGCCGCCCATAGCGCGATAGACAATCTTCTTGTCGAATACCATGAACTCAGACTTCCACCAGTCGAAGCCAGGCACCTTGACATAGGCACGTACACCACCGTCACCGCTGGAGTTATTGGCAAAGGCAGGAGAAACGAACTCACCGTCGGCAGTGGCAGGAACTTCGAATTTCATGCCTTCCTCGAGTTCACTCCAGTCGGCTTTAGCCGTGATGGTACCCATCAGCCAGACATTCGGCTCGTTGAACTGCACGTCATAGATGATGTCGCGTCCGCTGACCGAGCAAGTGATGATCATCAGATACCAGCCTGGGTTAGAAGAAGCGATGTTGCCGTCGCCGCTGTCCTGGATGTCGCCAGCCTTGTCACCGCTGATGCTGTTGAGGCCTGCGATGCCCTTCTCACCACCGTCCCAAGACTTATTGGTATTGAACTTGATACCGGAACCGTCGATGTAAACCAGGTGCCAGAACACGTTCGGACCGTCGTAGCACTGTACCATTGAGAGGGAAGTATCCCAACTCCAGCCGTTGAAGCTACCGACGAGGTAGATGTTGTCGGGTGTATTCACTGGAGGCAGTGAGTAGAGCAGGTGAACCTTGCTCAGGGATACCACATTCGAAGCAATCTCCGTTCCGGCAATGGCGTTACCTGCATATTGTGTAGCAGCACCGCGTGCCTGGAAATAGATAGGGATGTCGAGGGGGAAGTCGGCATCATTCTTTCCTGCATCGGTAGCCATGGTCGTGAGGGTAGCGGCCAAAGAGGCAGCATCCACCTCGAACTGTGCATAAGGAGTTGTTGCCACATCCACAGCATGACTCATGTCGGAATTGAGCGACACGGCCAGTGTGTAGGTGGTGTAGGCAGGGAATCCATAGTCTGGCAGACTACCCAGTGTGAAAATGAGATTGGATGAGTTGGCCAGATCATAGGTCGCATTTGCAGCCATGGCAGGGGTGTTCAGCACCAGCGAGCCCGGCGTCGGCTTCTGCAGCGTGGGGTTGGAGTCGCGATCATCTTCACAGGCAGTGAGGATGCATACGCTGCACAGAAGCAGCATTGCTGACTTGATTATCTTTTTCATGTCATTATTCATTTTAGGGTTTACTTATTGGTAACCTTGATTCTGGGTCAGGTTACTATTTGTCGCAATCTCATTCGATGGAATGGCGTAGATATTGAGATATGAACTGAATGATGTTCCCTCATAGGAACCGCCTTTCCACTGCCACTTGTAGTTGTTGTTACCGCCAAAGAGACCGAAACGGATCAGATCGACACGGCGACGACCTTCATAATAGAACTCGCGGGCCCACTCGTCGATAATGTCGTTGAGTGAATAGCTGCTATTGCTACGGGTAGTAGCATGGGCACGGCTTCTGAGTGCGTTGATGTAATTGGTTCCTTCTGCCGTGGTGTTGCCACCATTCTCACGTGCTGTGGCCTCAGCGTATGTCAGATAAGCTTCTGCCAAACGGAACAGGAAGAAGTCGGTGTCAGGGAACTGTGCGTTATGTGTAGCGGCATTGTCGCTGCGGAAGTTGGACCATTTTGCCACAGCAAAGCCGTTGGTGAACTCGGTGGTCTTCTCGACGTCGAGGGTACGGCCTTCGGTGCAGAACAGGGCACGGTCGTCACCAGCAGCCACGGCCACGTCATAAGACTGTCCTGAGGGCGCATCACCCTGCGGGAAGAATTTCTTGACTAACTCTGGGCGAGCGCGGTTTCCACCCCATGCCTCTGTCGTATTGTTGGTGGCAGCGGCATCAAGGGGATTGGCGTGCATATTGCCATCAAAGGTAGAGGCAAGGACGAACAGCGAGCCACCCCAGCTGGTCGTGGTAGATCCATCCTGCAGGATGGGGAACACGGCCTCGTAAGCTGCATTGCTCTCACCGTTGTCGGCCATGAACAGCATCTGATAGGCTGACCACTGGTTGGCACCTGCGGTGTTCAGACGGTAGTTGGCATCAATCACCTTCTTGGCATACTCGGCAGCCTTTGCCCACTGAGCTGTGCCTGTGTAAACCTCTGCGTTGAGATAGAGGCGGGCCAGCAGCATCCAAGCAGCACCCTTGGTGGCACGGCCATAACCGTCATCGGTTGACTTCATGGCTTTGGCATCCATCAGGTTCGGCTCAGCTTCCAAGAGCTCTTTCTCTATCCACTGGTAGGCCTCCTGACGACTGATTTGCACGGGCTTTGACAATGTCTCTGCAAAAGGAATGTTACCGAAGGCATCCATCAGCATGTAGTACTGAAGGGCACGTACGAAACGAACCTCTGCCACCTTCTGGGCATCACCGCTCTCACCTACCTCGTTTAGGTAACTGTTACAGTAGTTGATACCTGTGGTCAGACGATAGTAATACATGTGCATCATCGGGTGGGATGCATCATATTGGTTGAAGTTGAAACCGGCGATACCAGGGTCACCCCAGCAGCAAATCGACTCGTCGGTAGGCAACTCGTTGGAGTTCCACAACTGACGGATGAATCCTGCTGTACCACCATCGTATCCGTCGATATCAGAGTCGCCATTGGCGCCGCCATTGCCAGGCAGTGCCAGATTGGCATAGCATTTCAGGTAAAGACCATCCAGACTCACTTCTGTGGAGAGGTTGGGGTCTATCGGATCCACATCCAGGTCACCCGTACATGAGGTCATGCCAAGGGTCAGGGCGAGAGCTGCTGCGGGAATGATATTTTTGATGATATATTTCATAACAAATTCTCCTTACTAATTTTAGAAATTGAGGTTAAGACCGACAATGAACGAGATAGGACGCGGATACATGTTCTGGTCAACACCGTTGCCGATTTCAGGATCCAGACCGTCGTATTTCGTAATCGTAAACACATTAGAGCATGTGGCATAAACGCGTCCGCTTACCCCATGATAGCTTCCACCCTTGAACAGGTTGTTGAACGAATAACCCAGTGTGATATTATCGCACTTCAGGAAAGAGGCGTTCGTGACATAGTAGTCTGACTGGTTGGCGGGTAACTCCCATGTCTGCCAGTTGCGTGCCATGGCAGCCTTCAGGTGGTTGGCCATATAAGCCTGCTGTACCCATGCACCTGTCTCACCTACGTTACTTGAACCGCGAAGCACGTCGTTGAAGACGTAGTTACCGATGCTGGCACGCAGTGAGAAGCCGAGGTCGAAGTTCTTATACTCTAAGCGAGAGGACAGACCCATGGTGACGGGAGGTGTCGGACTCTTATAGAGATAACGGTCGTCGGGAGTGATAACGCCGTCGCCGTTACGGTCAACAACACAGTTCTCAATCGGCATTCCTGCCTCGTCATATACTTGCTGATAGACATAGAACGAGCTGGCGGGGTAGCCCACTTGATGAGCCTGTACGTAGTTACCAGTACCACCACCGGCGCCAGGACCTGTCTCTACAGGCATACCGTTGTCGGATACGCCTTCCAGGTCGGTAATCTCGTTCTTGTTCCAGGTTACGTTGTAGTCGATCTGCCAGAACCAGTCATTGCTCTGAATGGCCTTCCAGCTGATGGCAGCCTCAATACCGCTGTTCTTCAGCGAACCGATATTCTGCCACATCATGTTCTTATAACCCGACATAGCTGGAGCCTTAGCATAGTTCAACAGGTCAGTGGTCTTACGGTAGTAGTAGTCAACACTGGCTGTCAGTCGCTGGTTCATGAAACCAAGGTCGAGACCTACGTTATAAGTAGTGGTGGTCTCCCATTTCAATTCATCGGTGTAGTTGTCAGGACGATAGAGGATACCGTCGCCATAGATCGGATACAAACCGTTGGTACCGACGCTCTTGGAATAGGTATGGATCCATCCGTAATCGGAAACACCATCCTGCTGACCAGTCTTACCCCATCCGAGACGGAGCTTCAGGTCACTCACTGCATCTACATCCTTCAGGAAGGCCTCGTTCTTGATCTTCCATGCTAAAGCTACAGAGGGGAAGATTGCCCAGTGGTCTTTGAAGCGGGAGGATCCGTCATCACGGACAGTTGCTGTGAGCATATAGCGGTTTAACAAGGTGTAGTTCATACGACCGAAGAAGGAGACGAGGTAGTGCTCGGTCTTATAGACCTTGTTGTCATCTGCGTACTCATAATCGGTCTGAGCACCGCGCTGTGCGGTATCGTTGCTGGTCATCGGAACGAAGCGGGGCTTGTCTGTCTTCTCGCTGCTCCAGAAACGCTGCCACTCATAACCGGCCATGATGTCGAAATGGTGGTTATCGTTGAAGTCCTTGAAATACTGTGCATAGGCACTCAGGGTAGTGTTACGCTTGGTCTTCTCCCAGTAGCCGTTCTTTCCATAGTACATACTACCTGGTGTGGCGGGTGAGCTGGGGAACAGACTGGTATGCTGACGACCCTTTGAAATATCGATACCTAATGTGGCATGCAGGCGCAGATCCTCAAAGCCATGAACCTGATAGTCGATGTCGGCACTGCCGATGAAGGAACGGCTGTGAGCAATATCACTCTGCTCAGTGAGCAGAGACAGCGGGTTGCTGGTGGCATCCTTGAACTTGGTGAGTGGCCAGGTGCTATCGTTCAAAGAGGAACCAGGACCGAGCCATTGATAGTATCCACCGAAGTTCCTCAACATCAAGTCGGTGTTGCCTCCCAACATCTCCTTGCTGCGCTGAGAGGTGAACGCGTAGGGATCTTGTGAGGGATCCATGCTGACGGCTGAACCCACAGCTCCGGTATTGGCATAAGAAGCACGGGAATACATGCCCTTTGCGTTCAAGTTCAGGGTCAGGTGGTCGTTAAGGAATGAGGGGTTGAGGTTCAGAGCTGCTGTGTAGCGCTCGAAGTCGGAGGTCTTTAAAGTACCTTCCTGATCCGTGTAGCCTAAAGATACACGATAGGGCAGGTTCTTCAGGGCACCTGTCAGGGTGATGTTGTGATCGTGAGACACTGCTGTGTGGTAGATCAGATCCTGCCAGTCGGTGTTGGCAGTACCTAAAGCACGATAAGCATCGTGGTCGGTGCCATAGAGATTCTGGATGTATGCTCTGAATTCATCACCACTCATCACATCCAGCTTGTTGTTGTTCTGACTGACGGTAAGACTACCTGCATAGGCTACCTGGGGAGCTTGTCCCTTGCGGCCTTTCTTTGTTGTGATGATGATAACACCATTGGATCCACGGCTACCATAGATAGCAGTGGCAGAGGCGTCCTTCAACACGTTGAAACTCTCAATATCCTGCGGGTTGATGGTTGACAAGATATTGGGAGAACCGGCAACACCATTGTTGTCGATAGGGATACCGTCGATGACGATCAACGGGTCGTTAGAGGCAGAAAGAGACGAGCCTCCACGAATACGGATCTTGGAGCCGGCTCCTGGCTCACCACTGTTGCTCGTGATGTTCACACCAGCTACCTTACCAGCTAACATGTCCTGCGCATTCACCACGACACCTTTGTTTTTTGAGTCGGGCTTCAGGGCTGTTACGCTTCCGGTCAAGTCGCTCTTCTTGGCTACACCGTAACCAATGACCACCACTTCGTTCAATGACTGGGCTGCATCATCCTGGAGGATGACCTCCACATTGGGAGCTGCTGCCACAATGGCATCTTGGTAGCCAATGTAAGAAACGGAAATCTGGTCGCCTTGGTTAGCTTTAATCACGAAGTTACCATCGAAATCTGTAATCGTTCCTGTTTGCGATCCAACCACGCGGACCGTCGCTCCGATAACATCTTCGCCGGTAGCATCCTTCACATGGCCATTCACAGTAATCTGCTGTGCAAAGGCCGTAGCAGAAAGGATCAGCCCACAGACAAATGCGAGCATCCTTAAAGGCATTTTGAACTTTACCTGCTTCATCTTTTGTTATTGTTTAAAGTTAGTATAATGAATTTCTTGTTAAATCGTTGACAAAACTTTTGATAGTCTTGCTTTCCGACTGCAAATTTAAGATTAGTTTTGTTACGATGTATGAAAAATTGAGATAAATCAAGTGATTGCAATGTGCAAACGTTTGCATTTCTCAAACATTATTATTAATTTTGCCAGCGGATGATTGTGTTGAACTTTTGCATAACTTTGCACAGTGATATTTTAACCACCGCCTATGAATGATCATTCAACGATAACAATGAAGGATATAGCACAGGAATTGGGTGTTTCTGTGGCTACTGTCTCACGGGCGTTAAAGGATAGTCCTCGCATCAGTGAGCAGCAACGAGAACGTATTAAGACATACGCTCGCGAACATAATTTCTATCCTAACTTCCTGGCGGAATCATTGAGACGCAGTAAGGTGGCTCCACCGAAGATTATAGGCGTGATTATTCCTCAGATAGCACATTACTATTTTTCCACGATCCTCTCGGGCATCGAGGAGCAGGCCAGTGTACGGGGCTATCGGATCATGGTGGCGCAGAGTGAAGAACGCTATGACCGTGAGGTACGCATCTGCGAGTCGTTCATGGAGAACCGTGTCTGTGGCGTGATTGTCTCACAGGCGAAGGATACTGCCCGTTACGACCATTTCCTGAAGCTGATGAACAATCATGTGCCCTTGGTGTTCTATGATCGTATTTGCACGGGCATCAACACCAATAGGGTGGTGGTGGATGATTACATGGGCGCCTTTACTGCGGTGACACATCTGATACAGACTGGATGCAAGCGCATCGCTTTCTATGGGTCGCCGATGCAGCTGGAGATTTCCAAGAACAGGTATAACGGCTATCATGATGCCATGCTGAAGCACGGACTTACTCTGGATGACAGTCTGCGGCTCATCTGTGACAACCGGGCGGAGGCCGAGAAGATAACGCCGGAGATCCTCTTGCGGGAAGACCGTCCCGACGCGTTCTTTGCTGTGAATGACGATACAGCTATTGGAATTCTCTACACGGCTAAGCGGATGGGATTCAAGGTGCCGCAGGATATCTGCATCTGCGGATTCACCAATGGAGAAAGGGCCATCGCCTGTGATCCTATGCTCACCACTGTTGAGCAACGTGGGCACATGGTCGGGGAGGAAGCAGTGGATATCTTGGTGAACCATGTAGAAGGTATCTCACCGATGGACAAGGTGGACAAGAAGGTGGTGCGGACACGTTTGGTGATCCGTGGCACCACGCGATGATGAATAATGATAATAAAAACGAAATAGCAATGAAAACAAAACCGAATTTAAATTTCTGGGCACTGTGGAACCTGAGCTTTGGGTTCTTTGGCGTACAGATAGCGTATGCCTTGCAGAGTGCGAACATTTCGCGAATATTCAGAACTTTAGGCGCTGATCCTCATTCGCTGAGTTTCTTCTGGATTCTGCCTCCTTTGATGGGTATTCTTGTGCAGCCCATCGTGGGTACCCTGTCTGACAGAACGTGGTGCAGATGGGGACGACGCATACCTTATTTATTTATAGGGGCCGCCGTGGCTGTTGCCGTTATGTGCCTGTTGCCGAATTCCGGATCATTGGGCCTTGGCATCTCTGCTGTCATGATTTTTGGCTTGTTGATGCTGATGCTGCTCGATACCAGTATCAATATGGCCATGCAGCCGTTCAAGATGCTGGTGGGTGACATGGTGAACGAGGAGCAGAAAGCAAAGGCCTATTCCATCCAGTCGTTCCTGTGCAATGCGGGTTCGGTGGTGGGCTTCCTGTTCCCGTTCGTTTTCACTTGGATCGGATTGAAGAATGTGGCCCCTGAGGGCGTAGTGCCCGATTCTGTTATCTGGTCGTTCTACATGGGTGCGGCCATATTAATCCTCTGCGTGATCTATACTACCTTGAAGGTGAAGGAATGGCCTCCTCAGGAATATGCAGAATATAATGGAGCCACCAATCATTCCACTCAAGGGGAAGTGAGCACAGCCACTTCTGCAACGGAAGGTGGGAGTGGGTCGTGGATCACACTCCTGAAGAACGCACCTTCCACGTTCTGGAAAGTGGGATTGGTACAGTTCTTCTGCTGGGCAGGTATGCTGTATATGTGGACCTATGTCGTAGATGCAGTATCCGAGACGGTGTGGGGTACAACCGATCCTACAACGACGGCATATCAGGAGGCGGCCAATTGGACGGGTGTGCTCTATGCTATCCAGGCCATGGGCTCTGTGGTGTGGGCTGCCATGCTGCCACGGTTCAGCAATACGAAACTGGCTTATAGCGTGAGTCTGATTCTGGGTGGATTGGGTTTCGTACTGATACCATTTATCCCGAATATGTACGGACAGATCCTGCCGTTTTTATTGATTGGCTGCGGATGGGCTGCCATGCTGGCGATGCCGTTCACTTTTGTGACGAATGCCTTGCAGGGATACGGGCACATGGGTGCTTACCTCGGTTTGTTCAACGGAACCATTTGTGTGCCGCAGATTATTGCGGCCATTTGCGGGGGTACTATCCTCTCGTTGGTGGGTAGTCATCAATCAACCATGATGATTGTTGCAGGTGTCAGTTTTTTAATCGGATCGGCCTGTGTTTTTGTTATAAAAAGTAAAAAATAGCAAACATAGCACAATTATTGCATATAAACCGCAAGATTTTTGAGAAAAAGTCTTGCGGTTTAAATTTTATTTAGTAGTTTTGCGGCATATAAGTGTAAAACTAACAACAAATCAAGAAATTAATTTACTAATAATATCAATTTTTTAAAACTTAAAAGCTATTAACAATGAGAAAGAATGTATTATTCTCTGTGATGCTATTGATGGGAATCATGGGCGGTCTTTCGCTCTATCCGGCTCCTGCGATGGCGTCAGTGGTTCAGCAGACCATTAAGGTCAGCGGCCAGGTTGTTGACCAAGAAGGTCAGCCGCTCATTGGAGCAACGATTCGGGTGAAAGGTGCCCAAACTGGAGTTGTGACCGATTTTGATGGTAACTTCCAGTTAGATGCTCCGGCAAACGCTACACTTGTGGTGAGCTATGTGGGTTTCAAAGATCGTGAGATTGCCGTACGCGGACGTGCTGTCATCGAAACAATCACGATGGAGTCTGACTCCCAGCTCCTTGATCAGGTGGTTGTGGTAGGTTATGGTACACAGAAGAAAGCCGACCTGACAGGTTCTGTAAGTATTGTGAATGCTGATGAACTGAAGCGTACTTCCAATTCAAACATCTCTACCATGCTTGAAGGTAAGGTGGCTGGTGTTTCCATCACTTCTGATGGTCAGCCAGGTGCAGATCCAATGGTGCGTATCCGTGGTATCGGTACCTTAAATGGAAACCAAGCTCCTCTCTATGTGATCGACGGTGTACCTATGGGTACAACAATCCGCGACTTCTCTCCTAATGACATTGAGACGATTCAGGTGCTGAAGGATGCTTCTGCAGGTGCCATCTACGGTTCTCGTGCCGCTAACGGTGTGGTTATCATTACAACCAAAGGAGGTAAAAAAGATCAGCCGCTGAAAGTAGATTACAAAGGCTACTTCGGTGTTGATATGGTGTCGAATGACAAATACGACCTGATGAATGCTGACCAGTATAGCAACTATCTTGGAATTGCAGCAGCCAATTCAGGCACTCCGCTTCCTGGAGGCTATAGCCTTGGCAGCGATGGCAAATACCACTTCCAAGACAATACCAACACAGACTGGTTCAAGGAGGCTTTCAAAACAGGTATCCGTCAGAATCACAACGTGAACCTCAGCGGCGGTGGCGCAAATAATACTTATAATATTGGTCTTGACTTCTATGACCAGAAAGGTACAATCGAAGGTACTGGTCCTGACTTTAGACGTTATACAGCTCGTGTGAACAACACCATGGACGCTAAGTTCATCAAGTTCCGCACAAGTCTCGTCTATTCACACTCTAATCAGAACTCACAGTCTATTTCAAATGCCAATGAGTATATTCAGGGTCTCTATGGTAACCTGGGTAACGTGTTAGCTGGTGTGCTTAACATGCAGCCTACCATCAAGGCTTATGATAACTCTACTTGGGTTCTTGATGACAAGGTAGGTTCTGCCAGTGGATGGAAATATGATGCTTACGGCTACGGAGTGTATTACGATACCGTGCATGGTGATATCTCTGCCATGAACCCGTTGCTCGTTAACAACCTCTTGTCACGTAACACGGTTGTTGACCGTTTCGTAGGTACGGCCTCTGCTGATGTAGACTTGCTGGATATGATTGGTCTCAAGAGCAAGAACCACAATCTTACCTATAGAATCAACCTGTCATATAGTATGACAAGTGCCAACGACAGAACATGGATCCCGGCATGGGTACAGAGTAACCGTGTATATCTCGCCAAGGAAAATGAGCGTCTGACCAAAGGTCATCGTAAATATACTGATGCCTTGATTGAGAACACGCTGACTTACGATGGCAACATAGGTCTGCACCATATTAACCTCGTGGTAGGTCAAACCTACGAGGAAGAAAACACTTCCACGTTAACTGCCTGGGCTGTGAACCTCAATGAGCCTTACTTCCTGCAGCTTCAGAATGCTGCTACACGCGATGCTAATTCATTCGAGTACAAGCACTCTCTGGCATCTTACCTCGCCCGTTTGAACTACGACTATGATGGTAAGTATCTGCTTTCAGGTATCGTTCGTCGTGATGGTAGCTCTCGTCTGACACCATCTGACCGTTGGGATACCTTCACTTCTGTTTCTCTGGGTTGGCGTTTCGACAGGGAAAGTTTCTTCCCCATCGATCGTAACATTGTGAACCTGTTCAAGCTTCGTGCCAGCTATGGTGAGTTAGGTAATGAGGCTTCCGTGGGTGACTATGCTATTCAGGCTACTATGGCTCGTAACAACATGACCTATAGCTTCGGCAACCAGCCCATCACGGGATCGGCAGTTTCTAACTTCGTGAATGAGAACCTTGCATGGGAGAAGAGAAAGACTTATAATGTGGGTCTCGACCTTGCTTTCTTCAACAACCGTATTGAGTTCACGGCAGAGTGGTACAAGAACAAGTCTATCGACCTGCTCTATGCCGTGCCCGTTCCTGCCAGTGCTGGTGTTGCCAACACGACAGTGACGATGAATGCTGCCTCTCTGGAGAACAGCGGTCTTGAGTTCTCTCTTACCTATCGTAACCGTGACCACGCTCTGAAACATGAGATCAGTGCCAACTTGAGTACATTAAAGAACAAGGTGACCTCTCTTGGTTTTGGAACAGATAAATACATTACTGGCGCATATATCACAGAAGTCGGTAAGGAAGTGGGTAAGTTCTATGGATGGGACTACCAAGGCATTATCCGCACCCAGTCACAGCTTGATGAACTGAATGCCCTCGCACAGTCTAAGGGCTTTGATGAGTATCAGGCTGGTGCTCAGGTGGGTGACTGCTACTATCGTGATGTAAACGGTGATGGCCAGATCAATGCTGATGACCAGACCGTTCTCGGCAGTGGTCTGCCTAAGGTGAATTTTGGATTGAGTGCACACTTGGAGTACAAGATGTTCGATTTGAGTATCTCTACCTTCGGTGCCCTTGGCTACCATGTAACCGATTATCTCTACAACACCATGAACTCAAGTTACGGCTATGGAAACAAGAATGTTGATCTGCTCAAGGCTAACCAGTGGGATGGCTCAACTTACACATCGAGCATTCCCCGTACCTATTTGGCCAACAATGCCTCTTTGGCATGGAACGACCTCTTCTGCGACCGTCAGATCCAGAATGCCGCTTATTGGAAGATCGCCAATATTGAGCTTGGCTGTAACTTGCCCGACAAGTGGTTCGGCAACTACGTAAGTGGTGTCCGCATCTATGTGTCGGCTCAGAACATCTTTACTTTCACTGGCTATCATGGCTACAATGTTGACTATGCCGGCGGCACGTTCACTCCGGGTTACAACTACTGCTCGTACCCCACACCGCGTAGCTTCATGGCAGGACTCAACTTCACCTTCTAATGTATCATCCATAAAAATGAAGAAGATTATGAAATTATATAGAATTTCTTTAGCAATTCTGTTGGGTCTTAGCACGCTGACCTCGTGCGATGACAAGTTGGACGTGACCAATCCTAACCAGCAGACGGCAGCCACTTTCGGTTCTGATGTCGATGCATTGGAGGAGAATGTGATTGCTGCTTACAACCATATCCGTATGGAAGGCACATACGCCCGTGTCGGCTATATGCTCGATGTATGCCGTGGTGATGAGGTATGGAACTCCTCACAGGTCTGGTATATGCCTTTCGATGACCTCAATGTGGCATTTACCGACGAAATCGGTCAGTGGTCATGGCGCGACTGGTACTACACCATCAACGTATGCAACTACACGCTCTCTCGCTGTGGCGAGGACAACAGCGCGCTCTCTGAGCAGATGAAGCGAATCAAGGGACAGATGCTCTTCCTTCGTGGTCTGGGTTACTACAACTTGGCAGGATATTATCAGAATCCTATTCTGATCACTGATTATAATACTTATTCTACGCTCAATGGACTCTATGGTTCCAACAACACTTACGATGAGGTATGGGATCAGGTGGAGAAAGATTTTGCAGAGGCTATGACACTGCTGCCTACACGTGATGCTGGTGGCGAGTGGGCCAAAGGTCGTGCTACCAGTGGTTCTGCCGCTGGCTACTATGCCCGTGCCCTGATGATGCGCCACAAGTACAGTGAGGCCCTCACCGTACTGAGAGCTATCATCAACGGACAGTATGGTACTTATAAGCTGATGGCAAACTACGGAGACAACTTCCGTGAGGGTTCTGCTTTTGAGAACAATGATGAGAGCCTTTTTGAGATCCAGTTCCTAGACTATGGTTCACAGGGCGTTGACGATGAGTGGACACCGGTGAATACCAGTCCGAATGCCACACAGGGTTCTGCTATCGAGAGTAACTTTGGTCCTGGTGACTGCGGTGGTTGGGCAGACCTCTCTGCTTCTCCTTGGCTTTATAACCTGTTCAAGGCTGAGCGTACTGTCAGTGGTACTCTAGACCCACGCCTCTATTGGACCATCGGTACGTACGAGCCCGAGTGGGACGGATTTGAGTATGGTAATGTATGCTACACAGTGCCACAGAGTGATGACTGGGGTAATGATGACATCCCCTTGGTGACCAACAACAACTATGGTGGCCTACCAGTGGCAAAGAACACCAACCTGCGTACTGGTATCTATGATAAGGTGGTTACAGGTTTGCACTGCGGTATCAACCTCCGTATGATGCGCTATAGTGATGTCCTTCTCCGTGCTGCTGAGTGTGAGAATGAACTGAACGGTCCTACCCAGCAGGCTATCGACTGGATCAATCAGGTACGTAACCGTGCAGGTCTGGCTGGCTTGAAGCTCGCTGATTTCAATTCCAAGGACAAACTGTTTGAGCAGATTGCCAATGTGGAGCGCCCGAAGGAGTTTGGTTGCGAGTTCGGTCGTGGCTTCGACCTCCTCCGCTGGGGATTCTTCTACAGTGCAGAGCGTCTGCAGCAGTTGAAGGAGCATGCTGCTGTTAACTTCTGGACTAAGCCCAACTATAGGGACGGCGTGGTTACCTTTACTCCGAAAGATGCTGTTTCTTATGGTTCATGCAGCAAGAGCTCTTACGACAACTATGTACCAGGTCATGAGTTCTTCCCCATCTTCCAGGGAACATTGAACGATAACCCCAACCTTGTGGGTAACTCTGCTAACAACAGTACCAGCAATGCTGAGTACTTCACAGGCAATGGTTGGACGATACATCCTGTAGTCAACTACTAAGAATGATCAATGAGTGAAAAAGAAATAATGTAATAAATAGAAGATTATGAGACATCTCAATAAAATAACAACCGCTTTCTGTGCAGCAGCTCTTGCGCTGTTGTCGCTGACGAGCTGTGAGGGAGGCGATCTGTTCGGTATTAATTCTCCCGATTGGCTTACTTCAAGGGCAGACTCTATTGCTGCTGCCAGGGCTGCCAATCAGGGTAGTGATGTAATCGAAGGTCTGGAGGAGGATGTATATACAATTGGTGCCACTGATTATACCACAGGCTGGTGGGCAGTGTTCTCCAAATACTATCAGATTCCCGAAGGTCAGAAATGGGTTGCTCAGTTCAACCTGAACATTAACCCGAATGCTTCGAATACGTATAAGAACTTTGCCATGATCATCTGTAATGATGAGGATCGTGGTGCTGCTAACTACAAGGAGTATGGTGCTATCCGATATGATAATCAGCCCAGTGGTAACTCCGAGTGGGGTGATTATATCGACCGCGGTCTGGTAGAAAGTACACTCACCTTCGATACCGACACTGATACGGGTGTGGATAAACTGGGTGGTAAGGTGACGCTGACTGTTGACCGCACTGAGGGTGGACTGATTGTCACAATGACGAATGGTACTGTGACCAAGACCTATACTCAGAAGTCACCTCTGGCAAACCTCAATGCCGATGCATCCAATACCAATATCCGCTGCTTCCTCGTTCCTGAGGGATCATTCATCAACTTCCTCGGTTCTACCATCGAACCGATTGGTGGATTTACCTCTGCTGAGGACAAGCAGCCGCTGTCAATGGAACTGAAGGGTGTGCCTCGCAAGATCTTGCAGGGTACCTTATTGGCTGATGCCCTTGCCAATGTCACTGCTACCGTCCATTTCGAGACAGGTGTATCGAAGGATGTAACGGCTAAGGATTTGACATTCCAGGCTATTCCCGATGTCGAAACGCTTGGCACAAAGACACTCGTCGCAGTCTATAACAAGACCTATAAGGGCGAAGGCGCTGCTCAGCCTGTGATTGCCTCTGCTTCCTTCGAGGTGGTTGACAAGATGTTCACCTGTGTCGGTGCTGCGGATAACTCAACACCTTTCTGGGGTGCTCACTCTGACAATATCAAGGTGAACCCGGGTGAGAGCTTCGTGATGCCATTCACCAACTACACCAGTGGAGCCAGCAACTGGAACAACTTCTGCGTGGTACTCTGTAATTCTGACGGTTCTACCGAGTATGCTGTGGTACGTGCCGATAACTATGGTTGGGGAACAGGCTATGATGCTTGTGTTCATGAAGGTACTCAGGGTGACTGGGCTGCATGGCTCAAGGATATGGATGGTGCCAAGGTTGACCTTATCGTGACCAATAATGGTAACGGTACAGCCGACATCGAGGCTGTGATGGAGGGTGCCAGCGGTACCGTCTATACACAGGTCTATAAGGGCATCAATGGTGTTGATCCGAACAACTGCTATTTCAATATCACTGTTGACAACAGCCATATCGAGTTTACAGAAGTGATTGGTGCCGAGGATAACTCTACCGGCTTCTGGGGTGCTCACTCCGATGACCTCAACGTGCCTGTAGGAAGGACTGTCACTCAGCGCTTCGTCAATTACACCAACGGTGCCAACAACTGGAATAACTTCTGTGTTGTGCTCACCCGCGATGATGATACCGAGTATGCTGTGGTACGCGCCGACAACTATGGTTGGGGTGATAGCTATGGCGCTTGTACGCTGAGTGGTGGACAGGCTGACTGGGGTGCTTGGCTCAAGGCTATGGACGGTGCCCTGGTGACAGTTTCCGTAACCAACAAGGGCGGCTCTGCTGATGTCAAGATTGTCATGATTGGTACCGATGGCCAGATCTACACGCAGGATTATATCGGTATCGCACCAATTGATGGAGACAATCTCGATATGCACATGACAGTTGACGGCTGTCATCTGGTATTCGAATAAATTGACTCTTAACTAATAAACTGGGGGTGGACTGTAACAGGCCCGCCCCCGTTTTAACGTTTTAATACCACACCTTCATTATGATTAAAACAAACAGTCTATTTCTCAAGTTGTGTTGTCTGTTGTGTGCTGCCATCATCGTTTCTGCCTGTGGCGGTGGAGACAGTGATGATCCGGATCCGACGCCAACACCTCCTCCCACACCGACAGGAACGGTAACGATATCTGCACCGCGGGTATCTGATATCTCTGCAACCTCCGCTACTGTCAGGGCAACGGTGACACCCTCTTCGGGTGTGAGCGTGACTAGTCGGGGCTTCTGCTATTCTACTTCTCCGAACCCCACGACATCAGACAATACGGTGCCCACACAACTCAATGATATGTTGGCCACCCTTACTGGTCTGACCTCCAATACCACCTATTATGTCAAAGGGTATGCGGTATCGTCTCTGGGTACCACCTATTCCGATGCTGCAACGTTCAAGACAGAAGAGGCTACAGGTTCCTTGCTTGATAACTATACCGCTCCGACCTATCAGGATGATTATCGTAACTTCTCTGGTTGGAACGACCGTGCCAAGTGGAACCTGGCGAATGTCCATGACCCGTCTGTAATGCTGGCCGACGATGGCTATTATTATATGTATTGTACGGATGCTGGTTATGGTGACCCACAAGCAGGACATGGACACTTCCATTGCCGACGCTCGAAAGATTTGGTAAGCTGGGAGTATCTGGGTGCTTCTATGCCGAGTACTCCATCATGGGTGCAACCCAAGTTGAACGAAATACGCAAGAACATGGGACTTGGCAACTCTACGGCAGGTACCAACTACGGCTATTGGGCACCATGCGCCAGAAAGGTTAAGACAGGTCTCTACCGTATGTACTACTGCATCGTAGTACCGGGCACCATCAACGGTGACGGAACGTGGAGTGAGCGAGCCTTTATCGGTCTTATGGAGACATCCGACCCTGCATCGAATAAATGGGAGGATAAGGGGTATGTGTTGACCAACTATTCTGACAAAGGCCTGAATTTCAAGGTCGCTGCCAATAACTGGGCAAACTGTTACTTCAAGTACAATGCCATCGACCCGTCGTACATCATCACTCCTGAGGGTGAGCACTGGCTTATCTATGGCTCATGGCATAGTGGCTTTGCTGCCGTGCAGCTGAATGCCGAGACAGGAAAGACCCTTGTCGATCCGTTACCCGATCCGTGGGGCTCTGATCACGAGGCTGCCTATGGCAAGCGTGTCTTCACCCGTAAGAATGGTGACCGCTGGCAGGGTGCCGAGGCTCCGGAAGTCATTTACAAGGATGGTTATTATTATCTGTTTATGGCATACGATGCCCTGGATGTTCCTTATAATACCCGTGTGGTGCGTTCCAAGAAGATCGACGGTCCGTACGAGAGTATCACAGGCACCAATGTGACCAATGGCGGTGATGCCTATCCGATCATGACCCATCCCTATCAGTTCTCTGGCAGTAAGGGCTGGGTAGGCATCAGTCACTGTGCTGTATGGGAAGATGGCAACGGGAACTGGTACTATGCCTCTCAGCAGCGCTTCCCGACGACAGCAGGAGGTAATGCACCCAATGCCGTGATGCTGGGTGGTGTACGCAGTATCTTGTGGACATCGAGCGGCTGGCCTGTGGTGATGCCCGAACGTTATGGTGCTGTTCCCCAGGTGGCTATTACAAAGGATGAGATAGCTGGCACATGGGAGCACATCGATCTCTCTTATAAATACGGTGAGATAAAGACTTCTTCCACGATGACCTTCGCTGCCGACGGTACCATCACCGATGGCATCTGGAAGGGTGGCAAGTGGAGCTTCGATGCCTCTACGAACACCCTTACCGCCAATGGTGTTGAACTGAAGGTTCAGCGTGAGTGCGACTGGGAGGCTTCTCCCCGTAAGCACACCATCGTCTATGCGGGAATCAATGGTTCCAAGACCTATTGGGGAAAGAAAAAATAAAAACGTTCTCTATGCAGATGAGACATTCGCTTCTATTAGCTGTGGTGCTCCTTGTGAGCACCACGCTATATAGCCAGCCCAGCCGCCACTATCCCCGTGAGGCCTTCCAGACAGAGACGCCGATGGTGCATGATCCTGTGATGGCCTATGCGGACAGTACCTATTACCTGTTCGCTACGGGCATGGGCATCCAGCAGATGACCTCCAAGGACCGCAAGACGTGGACTGTGCTACCACAGCCGGTGATGACCGTTATCCCCCAGTGGGCGCACGACTCGGTGCCGGGCTTTACCCATCATGTGTGGGCACCCGATGTCATTCGTTGGCATGGACGTTGGTGGATGGCCTATAGCTGCTCCACCTTTGGTAAGAACGGTTCTGCCATCGGCTTGCTCTCTTCACGTTCCCTGTCTTTCCCTGTATGGAACGATGAAGGGTGTATCGTGACGTCCCGTGAGAAACATGACAATTGGAATGCCATTGATCCGAACTTCGTGATTGATGACAACGATCAGCCATGGCTGGTATGGGGCTCTTTCTGGGATGGTATCCAGCTGGCCCGTCTTGACTCGACCATGCATCTTGCACCTGGTGAAAAGCCACGTACCATCGCCCGTCGTTATGATCCCTCATTCAAGGATCCTGCCCCTAACCCAACGAGTCAATATGCGGGAACAAACGCCATCGAGGCACCGTTTATCTTCCATCATGGCGACTACTATTACCTCTTTGTCTCGTGGGACTACTGCTGTCGCGGTGCGAAGAGCAACTATCGGGTAGCAGTAGGACGAAGCAAGCATGTGAGTGGTCCTTACCTCGACCGTCAGGGAAGGGATATGAGTCAGGGTGGGGGAACACTTTTCCTCGAAGGTGACAAGAAAGAATATGAGGCAGCCGGTCATTGTGCCGCCTATACCTTTGGCAACGAGGATATCTTCATCTGCCATGGATACAGTCTGTCAATGGAAGGGGCCTCGGTACTCATCCAGCGCCCCATCCGCTGGACATCCGACGGATGGCCTGAGCTATAAAGATTCATCGTGTTTGGGAATACAAATCAGGAAAGCCACGTGACAGCCGTTACGTGGCTTTTCTATGAGATCCAGCATCCCCCCTTGCTGCAGCATCATTCTCCGGCTTAAGGAGAGACCGATGCCGCTGCCGTTCCGTTTTGTTGTGAAGAAGGGAACGAAAAGTGACTGTCGGTTCTCGGCGGGGATGGGCTGACCGTCATTACCTATCAAGAGGTTGATCTGATGTTTGGACGTATCCCTCCCAGGACTGTCCTCTTCCTCCTCAATGACGATTCTTTGTGCTCCTGCATCAATAGCATTTTTCACTAGGTTCATCAATACTTGTCGTAGCATCCCTGCATCAGCTTTAACGGTAATCTCTGGCGAGACATGGATGTCCCACGACACTTGGGGATAGGATCTGCTGATATCATCTATCAACGTACGAAGGACAACCCTTGTCAGCACGGGCTTCTCCAGTTCTGACATTTTCCGATAGTTGGCCACGAAATCGCTCAGATGGCGCGAGGTGTCGTAGATGGCCAGGATGCCGTCTTCGAGAGAGGTTCCTTTCACATCTGGACGATTGAGCATCAGCTGACTGATACTCGTAATCGGTGCCGTGGCGTTCATCATCTCATGAGTCAGTACACGGGTGAGTTGTTCCCACGACTCCACCTCACTCTGGTTCACCTGCTGGCGGATGATGTCGCCCAACTGGTTCAGCGTTTCTTGCATGGCACGCTCTCCTGAGAACAGTCCGTGGGTAGGCAGTCTGAAGGTGAAGTCACGATTGTGGATGGCCTCCTGCATCAGTTTGGCACGATGGCGCAACTTCCGCTGATGACGAACGAACCACCAGCATCCGCTCGCCACTACGATTCCACCTATTATAATGAGCCAACTAACCATATCTCTTATCTCCCATCTCTTAAAGCCTCTTCATCTTATTATAGAGCGTCTGTCGGGTGATGCCCAGCAGTTCTGCTGCATGAGTCAGGTTTCCATGACAATGATCGAGAGTCCGGCGGATATGTTCCTTTTCCATGTCATCGAGACTGACAATCTCGTTTTGCATGTCGAGCACATCTTTCAGTTTGTGTACCAGTTCATCATTGTCCCACGGCTTGGTGATGAAGTCGGAGGCTCCGTTCTTCAGTCCTTTCACGGCTAAGTTGACATCAGCGTAGGCTGTCAGTAGTACAACGGGAGTCTGAGGGTGCTGTTTGCGAATCGTACGAAGCCAGAATAATCCTTCGTTTCCGTTGTTGACGCCCAGAGTGAAGTTCATATCGAGTAACACGATGTCGATGGGCTGTTGTGCCATGATCTTCAAAATCTCATCGGGCTTGGAGGTTGTCAGCACCTTCTCAAAAGTAGAGTCTAAGAGATAACGCATCGCTGTAAGGATGGCGGTGTTATCATCAACAATCAGTATGGTTCCGTAATTTTTCATGACTGCAAAGATACGATTCTGGATGATAACAGCCAAATATTTTGATCCTTTTTCGAGCATAGCAGTACCCTAATTGTCACTTTCGTCAAGAAATCATACAGGACACTGTCTAAAAATTAGACGTTTTTCCTTCTGTCAGAATCAGGCAGACGGATAATTGATGAAATAACACTACCTTTGTCATGTCAAAACAAAGAATCGTCTATTAGAAATAGGATTGACCATGCAACAGCATCTCTTTTTAACAGGACTCATTTATCTTATATCTGTTCTCTCCACAGAGGCACAGACGACATGGACCATGCAACAATGTATGCAATATGCCGTGGTGCATAATCATGAGGTGAAAAGGACAGCACTGGAACTGGATAACTACAAGGCAACGGAGGCAGGAGCTGTAGGACGATTCCTTCCTGCCGTGGATGCTGGTATTGGCGCACAATATAACTATGGTAGGGCCATCGACCCCGAGACCAATACTTATACAGATGTCAGTACCTTCTACAATGGTTACTCTGTACAAGCCTCCTTACCCATATTCGATGGCTTCAGCAGGATCCATGCTCTGAAGGCAGCGAAGGCCAGTGTGCTCATGGGACATCATGCTTTGCGAAACCATCAGGACGAGGTAGCACTCAGAGTATTACAAGCCTATGCAAACGCAGCCTATTATGAGGGCATGATTCGTATGGCAGAGGAGAAACGACAGGAGACGGATTTGTTGCTAAGGCAGACACGTATCATGGAGGAGGTGGGGAGAAAGAGTGCTGCCGATGTGGCCTTGGTGGAGTCACAACAGGCTGAGGCTACCTATGAGCTCACCCGTCAGCAGAACCTTCTGGCCTCTGCCATGCTGGAACTAAAAAAGGAAATGAGTTTTCCTTTGTCCGATAGCTTATCCATTTGTCTTGGTGATTCTGTTGGTTCTGGCGGTATTACGGGTTCTGACAATATGGTTGGTTCCGGCGGATTTGTAATCCATCAGTCCATAGAGCTGCAGCACCCAGAGCTGCAACGTGCCCGCTATCAGATGGAGGTATCCCAACATGAGTGGCATCAGGCCCGTGGCTCACTCTTTCCAACTCTCTCTTTGAGTGCGGGCCTGAGTACCACTTATTACAAAACGCTTCATAACGAAGCCTCAGAGACATTCGGTAAGCAACTGAAAAACAATATGGGTGAGTACTTAGGCATATCCCTGAGTATTCCGCTCTTTAACCGCCTGCAAACCCTCACCAGTATTCGCAAGGCAAAGAACAACTATCGGATGTCTCAAGAGGATTTCGCACAGAAACAGTTAGAATTGGAGAAACTCAGTCGTGAGGCATGGCAGGACTGGCAGGGCTATCTGTTGCAGACAGAGCAGATGGAGAAGAAGGTGAAAGCTGACAGCATTGCCCATCAGCTCACCAAAAGACAATATGAAGAAGGATTGAGTACAGCGATTGACTTGCACACCACCTCAGCCCAGCTGCTGAATTCAAAGGCTACATTGTTACAGTGTCGGTTAATGGCGGTTGTGAAGGAGCAATTAGTGAGATATTATCATGGAGAACAAATATGGAAATAGAGACAATGGATAGAATCATAGAGAAAAAGAAGGGCTTTGTATTTAAGAAACATGGACCGTATGTGGCTGGCGGGTGTCTGCTCCTGGTCCTCTTGGGCTGGGTTATCTTTGGTAATCATGCCTCTACATTAAGGGTCAGTCAAGAGGAGCTGACCATCAGTGATGTCAGTCGGGCGGAGTTCAAAGACTATGTGCGCACCAATGGTCAGGTGATGCCCATTCAGATTGTTCAGATCTCACCGGAGGAAGGTGGTATCGTAATGGAGAAAGTAGTGGAGGAGGGTACGATGGTGCATAAAGGTGATGTCATCGTCAGATTGAGTAACTCAAACCTCGATCTACAGATTCTGAATGCGGAGGCAGAACTGGCAGAGAAACAGAATCTGCTGCGTAACACACAGGTGGCGATGCAGCAAGATCGTTTGAACAACCAGACAGAGCAGGCACAGCTGGAGATGGATACACAGCGTAAGCGCCGTACCTTTGAGCAGAACAAACGACTTTATCAGGAGAAACTCATCAGTAAGGAGGACTATGTGCAGTCGCAGGAGGACTACCTGCTCTCGACGAAGAAACGCTCATTGGTGTCGAAACGTCTGAAGCAGGATTCACTCTACCGCACCACGCAGATGGACCAGATGGAAGACAACCTGCAGAACATGCGCCGCAATGTGGTGCTTGTCCGTCAGCGTAAGGATAAACTGGAGGTGCGCTCTGCCATCGATGGCGAGTTAGGACTGCTCGATGTGGAGTTAGGACAGAGCATCCAGCCCGGACAGAAGATCGGACAGTTGAACGACCTCTCCGATTATAAGGTGCAGGCACAGATCGATGAGCACTATATCGATCGCGTGCGCCAAGGGCTTATCGCCACTTTCACCCGTGGTGATAAGCAGTATCAGCTTCTGGTGCGCAAAGTCTATCCTGAGGTTCGTGAGGGTAAGTTCCGCTGCGATTTCGTGTTCAAAGGCGAACGTCCTGAGAATATCCGAACAGGACAGACCTACTATATCGACCTTGAATTAGGACAGCCGGAGCAGGCCATCATCATCCCTCGCGGTACCTTCTTCCAGACCACTGGAGGACAATGGATCTTCGTTCTCGACAAAAGCGGCAGTAAAGCCTACCGCCGTAATATCCGCATTGGTCGGCAGAACCCGCAATGCTATGAAGTGTTGGAGGGCTTGGAGCCGGGTGAGCGTGTCGTCACCAGCGGCTACGAGGCATTTAAGGACAATGAAGTATTAGTAATGAAATAGGACCATGAAGACAATTATCAGAAACTTTACATCGATATTCAGGAAGTTTGTTACAGCGAACCTGTTGAACCTGTTGGGCTTGAGCCTGGCCTTTGCCTCGTTCTTCGTCATCATGACGCAGGTGAACTACGACCTGGGCTACAACAAGAGTTTTGCGGAGCATGAGAAGCTGTTCCGGTTGACAATGGAGTTGGGGGAAGGCATGGAGGACTACGGTGCGACGCTGCCTCGGCCAGTGGTAGAGCAGTTGGCGACAGCATCGCCACATGTTACGGGCTATGGCATCGAACAGGTATGGACCTCCAACGACCAGTTTGTGGTAGACAATCAGGACTACTCGCTGAATCTTGTGTACGGGATCCACGACTTCGTCAGCGTGTTCAAGCCAACAGTCATCGACGGCGAGTTGAAGGGTTTGAACCAAGACTACAACATCGTGCTGCCACGTTCTGAAGCGTTGCGTATCTTCGGTTCTACCGATGTCGCAGGCAAACCGATGAAATACAAATGGGATAATGACGTGTTTCATATCTGTGCCGTCATTGAGGACTATCCGGAGAACAACTTCCTGCACGGCACCAGCTTTATAGGCTCCAATGCCAACGAAGGCAACTACCGGAACTGGAACTACGCCGCCTATATCCGCGTGGATGATGTCAAGAACCTGCCGGTGGTGCTCAAGGCCATGCGTCAGACGGCTATCGAGCTGTTCAAAGAGGACTATAATTTGACCAGCTCCAAAGAAGCGGATGCCCTGCAGGTGATTCTGACCCCTGTGGCGGATACCCATTTCTCGAAAGACCTCAGCAAGGATTCACCCGACATCAAGTCCGTCAGCAGGAGTTCGGTCTATCTGCTCATCTGCTTCTCGCTGCTGGTCGTCGTGATAGCTGCCGTGAACTTCATGAATTTCAGCTTGGCCGAAACACCCATGCGCATTCGCAGCATCAACACGCAGAAGGTGTTGGGGGCTACGACGGCGAGCTTGAGAGGCAGTCTGCTGGCAGAAGCTGTCATCATCAGCTTGATTGCTTTCGTGCTGGCTATGGCGCTGGTATATCTGGCTCACGACTTGGGCTTGCAGGATTTGGTACAGGGTAGCATCCTGCTGCAAGACCATCGGTGGCTGGTTGGGCTCACCCTGATGATCAGCATTGTCGTGGGGCTTCTGGCAGGTGCCTATCCTTCTTACTACGTCACCTCCTTCCCTCCAGCCTTAGTGCTGAAAGGCTCATTTGGTCTTTCTCCTAAAGGACGTGTGTTGCGCACCATACTGATTTGTCTGCAGTTTGTCGTCTCGTTCATGCTGGTCATTGGCGTGGGCATCATGTACTTGCAGAGCTATTTCATCTATCACACCGACTACGGCTTCGACAAGGATGAGGTGATGGTAGTGCCTACGGCCCCCGATACGCGCAATCATGCCGATGCCATTGATGCCGACCTACGCAACATTCCCGGCATAGAGGGTGCCAGCCTGGCCCAGTACGTCTTAGGCAGCAGCGACCGCTATCAGACGTGGGGCAGAGGCAGTGGCGACAAGCACATGACGTTTACCTGCATCTTTGTGGACTGGCGGTTCCTCGATGTGATGGGCATTGACATCGTGGAAGGTCGCAATTTCCGCGAGACAGATGGCGATGTGTACATTTTCAATGAGTCGGCGAAGAAGAAATACCCCTGGCTCGGCGTCGACAAGCCTATCAACGACAAAGATATGCCCGTTGTTGGTTTCTGCGAGGATATCAAATATTCCTCTTTGCGTGTGGACGACAGCCAGCAGCCGATAGCCTTCTTCGTTCCTGATCCTAATAACTACTATTGGAATGATGGTTACTGGAGAAATGTCCTGATGGTACGTGTGGCAAAAGGCGTGGACAAGCGGGAAGCCAAACAGAAAGTGCTGGAAACGGTGCTTAAATACGAACACGACAATAAGCCCGATATCAATAGTCTGCACTATGTGGACGACGAACTGGCGAAGACCTACCGGCAGGAGCGCCTCTTCACCAAACAGATTCTGCTGTTCTCGCTGCTCGCCATCCTGATAAGTGTCATCGGTGTATTCGGCATGACGATGTTCGAGAGCGAGTACCGCCGCAAGGAGATAGGCATCCGCAAGGTGTTTGGCAGTTCAACCAAGGAAATCCTGATGATGTTCAACCGTCGATACCTCTACATCTTGTTGGGGTGCTTTGGGGTGGCGGCTCCTATTGGTTACATAGTGGGTGTGCATTGGCTCGAAGGATTTGCGGTCCGTACTGCCATTTCGTCCTGGCTGTTCTTGGTGTCTTTCCTGCTTATCGCCCTGATTACGATGCTGACGGTGACCTACCAGAGCTGGAAGAATGCCACCGACAATCCTGTGAACAGCATCAAGAATGAGTAGGTAAAAGGTCCATTACCAAGGGAGTGTCAATGAATCATACAAAGATCTGTCTAATCTTTAGACAAGCTGCCCAGCAGCGGTCAAAAATGCTTGCGGAAACAGAGAAAAGGACATAACTTTGCATTGTAAACAAGAAAACAAATGTCTAACATCTTAAAAATTACAATGATGAAAAAGTTATTGATATCTTCCATGTTGTGCCTGATGGCCATGACCGTTGAGGCACAGGTAATGACCGCCGCTACCATCAATAAGGTGTATAAAAAGGCAATAGCGGATAGTACGAACAAGCTCTTCTATAACACAGAGCTTGATGACAACTACCAGATCACTGCTATGTATGTGTTCAAGAACAAAGGTAAGAACAAGGACAATGTCTCCCTGAAGCCGTTCTACCTCTATCGGTATGAGTATGCTGCTGATGGATTACTGACCAAGCGTACCACGTTTGTATGGCGTCGGAATAACTGGCGTTGCATAGGATGTCATCAGTATTCGCTCGACAACACTACCTACCAGATAGCCTATAGCCGCTGGAACAAGAAAAAGGGTGATTTCAATGATCCCGTTGGAAAGATGACCTACCAGCTGCTGCCCGATGAGACTGTGAACAGCATTGCCTGCTATCAACGTCATCATGACAATTCTCCCATGAAGCTGGAGTGGCAGGTGTTGGTAGAGGGACAGTCCATGGAGATGGGCAGCTACCTGACTCAGAAATAATCATTATCATCAAATAATCAAAATAAGGCCACATGAAGAGTTATCTCAAATTCCTGTCACGTAACAAGCTATATACCTTAATAAATATAGCAGGATTGGTGGTGTCGCTAATGTTCATCATCCTCATGGGCGACTATACCTGGCGACAGTACAGCATCGACTCATGGCATAAGAATGCTGAGCGTATTTACTTGATGGGTGAAGAGAATTATTTCTTCCTGTGGCCACAGGCGGCAGAGGGCATTCAGCAGCTTTGCCCTGATGTAGAGCAAAGCTGCTGTGTAATGAGTCAGATGGGACGCATTAAGTATGGAAATAAAGAGGTGAAGGACGCCGAAGGTGAGAATGGCATCATCATGCTCGCCGATTCTTCTTTCTTTCAATTCTTCGACTTCCCTTTGGTGGACGGTGACCGTCAGAGAGCCCTTGACGCACCAGATAAGTGCGTTGTCACAGAGAGACTTGCACGTCGTCTGTTTGGCGATAAGAATCCTATTGGTGAGTCTCTACAGATTGTTGGTGAACGCCATGTACGTATCAACCACGAAGATCCCTATGATTCGACGCTGGTCTATACCGTCAGTGGTGTGATGAAGGATATGGATCGTACAGTGCTGCCCAACGAGACACAGATTATCGTCAGCATGCAGCGCTATCCGCAGGTGATGGGTTACAAACTGGAAGACAAATCCTTTGCCAGCGGAGGAACAGGTGCCGTCAAGGCCTTCTTCATGATGAAGCCTGGTATTAATATCAATACTACAAGGGAGATAGCATCCAAATACATCGACGTGCATCACCATGGAGTATGGAACAATAGTAAGCCAGCGATGACACCGCTCACCGACATTATGTTTGCTCAGCAGAACAATGGCTTGGGTTTACAGAAGGGCGACAAGACACGACTGCGCATCTTGTTGGCTGCCGTATTGGCCATCCTCTTCTTTGCCATTAGCAATTATATTAACCTGACCGTGGCCAATACGGGTTTCCGTGCTAAGGAAATGGCTACGCGAAGGCTCTTCGGCAGCAGTCAGCATGCTATTTCGCTGAAGCTGATCACTGAATCTACACTGATGGTGGCACTTTGCTTTGCCGTCGGACTGGCTCTGGCATTCTATTTCCAGAAGGATGCTGCAGAACTGTTCAAAGGTAAGATCTGTCTCGCTAAAGACATCAATATTGGCAGCATCAGTATCTGTCTTGGTTTCATCCTGCTCGTGGGTTTCGTTTCGGGTATCCTGCCTTCGTGGCATATCTCCCGCTACCAGCCTATTGACATTGTTAAGGGATCGTTCCGTTTCCATTCAAAGATGCTACTGGGTCGTTTGTTCATCATCGTACAGAATGTGGCAACCATCACCATGCTCACTTCGGCCTTCGTCATCTGGCTCCAGCTGAACCACCTAATCCATGCGCCGTTGGGTTTTAATACGGAGCACTTGTTCTATATTGAGAGTCCTGCAGGCAAGAGCCAGACGGTGAGAAACCTGTTGGAGAAGATGCCTTTCGTGGAGCGCATCGGCTGCTATCAGGGGAGCACCTTTACGGGTTATAATTATAGAGGAAGGGGCGTCAAGAACAGCGAGGGTGACTACGAAATGCTGATGACAACCGATTTGGACAAGGAGGCTTTCGACCTCTTAGGACTGAAGACCATCCGCGACAATGGTACCACCAATGATGGCTACTATTTGAACAGAGAAGCCTTGCGTATCTTGAACTACACTGGTGAGGAAAAGGAACTGGTGTGGGGCGATGATGAAAAGGACCTTGTTGCTGGTGTCATGCAAGACTTCCGCATCATCAATGTGCTGGAGGATGCGCATGCGATGGCTATCCGAAAGTTGGAAAGGGTGGAGAACCCCAATTTCTTGGTGAGGACAAATGGTGACAAGCAAGCTAAGAAGGTTTTCAGGTCTATGCTCCAAGAGCAAGGTATCCCAGAAAGAGACTTGCAGTATTATGTCCTCAGTATGGAGGACTGCATTGCCGAGACTTTCGAGGAGCAGCAGAACACGCTGGACATCATCTCGCTGTTTACCCTCATCGCCATTATCATCTCTGTGCTGGGTTACATCGGTCTGTCGCTCTTCTTCATCCGTCAGCGCAAGAAGGATATCGCCATCCGCAAGGTGATGGGCTCTACATCGGGTGAGGTGCTGTTGCTGATGCTCCGCACATTCTCCGTTCCGTTATTGATTTCATTCGTTATCGCCGTGCCCATCTCTTGGTACATCATGAACGACTGGCTCTCGAACTTCAGCTATCGCATCGCGCTCAGCCTCTGGATATTCGTTGCCGCCGGGCTTACCTGCTTCATCATTTCCCTGCTCACCGTCATCGTCCAGAGCTGGCGCGCTGCTTCTGAGAATCCGATTAACAATATCAAAACAGAATAAACAATGATCAAATTAGAAAACATTCAGAAGGTGTTCCGCACAGAGGAGGTGGAAACCGTGGCATTGGGCGGCGTATCGCTCGAAGTGAAAGAAGGGGAGTTCGTGGCCATCATGGGACCGTCGGGCTGTGGCAAGTCCACCTTATTAAATATATTAGGCTTGCTCGACAACCCCACCAGTGGTACATACCTGTTGGATGGACAGGATGTGGGATCCCTGAAGGAGAACCAGCGCACCAAAGTGCGCAAAGGTCAGATAGGCTTTGTGTTCCAGAGTTTCAACCTGATTGACGAGCTGAACGTGGAAGAGAATGTTGAGTTGCCATTAACCTAT
>OCTX012290823.1_pt1 | contig 29012 bp, 28 predicted proteins | sample 1539691 | NCBI WGS metagenome assembly OCTX01 (sample SAMN02144231, study PRJEB22623) | gut metagenome | biome: sheep rumen | host: Ovis aries | place: New Zealand
TTCGTATCTTTGCAGCAAATTTTAACGCTTTTATGAAGAAAAATGCACCGCTGATAGGAATTTTGTTGATAGTAGCAGGCACTTTACTGCTGCTAACAGCCTATTTATTGCACCACACTACCAACCTGCTTCTTTCTGTCGGACTACTGTTGATTATAGGCGGAATCGCAGGATATATACAAGGTGTAAAACTCGGAAACCGTTATTAATTGCCTAACGCTGCAGCCACCTGCTCTGCAATCTGCTGCATTCCTTTTTGCGACGGATGCCCCCATTGTTTGTCAATATCATGCAACTGGATGTAGGAAACATGGTAGTGCTGGCAAATCGTTTTCATCGAAGCTGTTACTTCGTCTGACAGAATATCGTTGATAATGACATAGATACGAACACCCGGATAGCGATTCTGCAAATTCTCAAGCACATAAGCCATCGCTGGACGGAACTTATACAGATCGTTCTTCTGCCAATTGCCATATTGGAAATCACCAATGGGCGACTTGGCCCAGGTGTCGTTAGTACCACCAAAGACCAATATCACATCGGGGGAACCCAAGTTCCACAGACGCGTGCAATAGGAACGGTCGCTATAATCGGCACCATCATAGCCTGTATGACAGATTGTAGCCCCAGAGAATGAGTTGTTCTGGCAGAGACGACATCCCTGATGATTACGTATCAACTGTTGCCACCATAGCTGCCGCACGTCCTGCACGTCATTGTTGGCAGGATTCTCCTGCGGATACCACACATAATTACTATCAGGTACTACATAGCCTTTGAAAGTACTGTAGGAATCACCAAGAATAGAAATACCAAGTTTCGACTGGGCTTGCAGTCCCATGCAAGTCGCCAAGGAAATCAAAAAGAATAATAACCGTCTCATATCACACGAAGTTAGTTAAACGAAAAGCTCACTGAATCATAATTCAATGAGCTTTCTCTTTTGGCGGTGCGTACGAGGCTCGAACTCGTGACCTCCTGCGTGACAGGCAGGCATTCTAACCAACTGAACTAACGCACCAGTTCCTGTTTTGCGGGTGCAAAGGTATGAAGAAAATCTTATCCAGCAAAACTATTTGTGTTAAAATTTATAAAATTCGTTGCATTAATAGTGCATCGTGATAGTCACGACCATCGAACAGCCAATGCTCCAAACGTGCAGACTCTCTGAAATCCAGACTGTTAAACAGTTTTAGGGCTATTTCGTTGCGACAATCAACAATAACATAGACTTGATGAAGATGAAGGATATGCAAAGAATAGTTCAGCATCTCTTCCATAACAGCGGTGGCATATCCCTGATGGCGATAGGTGGACATAATAACAATTCCCAATTCTGCACGACGATGCTGAGGGTCGAAATTAACCACATCCGCAATACCGACTATCTCTCCATTCATATTTTCGACCATCAAGCGTACCTGTCGGTCGGTGTAAATATCGTCTTTTGAATGGGCGATATAATCGTGAAGGGTATAACGGGAATAAGGCACATTGGTATTGCCAACATTCCAAATGGTCGTGTCATTCTCAATCGCATAAAGCACGTCCAGGTCTTCAGGCTCCAAAGCCCTCAGCCGTATTTGGGGTAACGTATTCATGAGCGTAACAATTCTTGAGGTGTAATCACTGTCTTCACACGGGTACGCACCAAGCGTGACGGCAGAATGCCTATCATTCCCAGCAGTGCCCTGCAATAGATGCCTAACTCAATACCCTTTCTGACAAAGAAGTTCAGGTGAGCGTAATGCTTGCGGAAGTAGATAATCATGGCCTTATAGAAGATACGAACATAACGGACGGTGGTCTTATCGGTACTTCCACCTTTATAATGTATAATCTTACAAGGCAAGTAACAATTATGCCATCCCGCATTTAACAAACGGCATGAAAGGTCGATGTCCTCGCCATACATGAAGAAATCTTCGTCCAACAAGCCTACTTCGTCAAGAGCCTTGCGACGAATAAAGAAGAAAGCACCGCTGACTACTTCGATCTCGGCAGGTTCGTTCCATGACAACCAGCTCATGTAGTATCGGCCGAAAGTGCGACTTCGAGGGAAAACGTCAGCAAGTCCACACATCTTATAGAAAGATACCATGGGGGTTGGACGCCCTCTTCGTGATTCCAACGCTTTCGTTCCGTCAGCATTCAGCATTTGCACGCCAACAGCTCCAACGGTGTCGTGTGCATCCATAAATCCGATGACCTCACGGAGGGTGTTTTCTGCTATTACCGTATCAGGATTAAGCAACAGGACATAGTCGCTCTCACTCTGCCGGATGCCGAGATTGTTTGCACGGGAGAAGCCGATATTACCCCCACTCTCCATGATGCGTACTTGAGGATAATGTTCACGGATAAAGCTCAGCGTATCATCGTGCGACTGATTGTCAACCACGACGATTTCACCGTCAATACCTTGCATTGCCTTTTCAACACTCTGCAGGCATGGTCCGATATACTGCCGAACATTATAGCTGACTATGACGATTGTTAACTTCTTCATTTCCATCAATGCTTTCGACTGACACTTCAGACTCGCAACGAGCCATAGAAGGATATACAAAAGGCTGACATATCACAATAATAATAGCCAGATAACCGAAGGTGGGCTTCAAGAACAATTCGTAGAAAAGTACATTTGCCACCAAAGGAATACCCAACAGATAGAGGCGAAGGAAGCCCCATTTTCGCAATGCCCCGATTCCCCTATCGGCTATATCGCGTTTCACCTTTCCTATCTTGAACAGACGCAGCGACAGCCAGATATTGCCCAAGGTCATCAGTTCCATTACCACCTCGGTAATAAATTCCGCCTGACTGTTACCTACGGCTATTCCCGACTCCAGCAGTCCTGTTTCAAATAGCAACAGTTCGACGACTGCAAACGTCAGGAATCCCCAAAAGGCGCTCATTAAAAAAGTCTGTATCTTTTTCATATTCTTGTTTGTTTTATTTTCCATCAAAGGGGGTACGGTTCAGAATTGACCGCCCCAAAGTTACTTCATCTGCATATTCCAACTCATCACCCACAGGGATACCACGGGCTATAATACTCAGCTTGACATCATAGGAAGCCAGTTTGCGGAAGATATAGAAATTGGTTGTATCACCCTCCATCGTAGAACTGAGTGCCAGTATCACTTCCTGTATATCTTCTTCCTCTACGCGCTTCACCAATGAGTCTATTTCCAAATCAGCAGGCCCTACTCCGTCCATAGGCGATATCACCCCACCCAGTACGTGGTAGAGTCCGTTATACTGCTGGGTATTCTCCACAGCCATAACATCCTGAATATTCTCCACCACACAAATGGTAGAGGCGTCACGACGCTGATTAGAACAGATAGGGCAAAGATCGGAATCACTGATGTTATGACAGCGCTTGCAATAGTGTACCTCCTGTTTCATCTTGGCAATAGCATCCACAAAAGATTGAACATCCTGTGGATCCTGTCGAAGTTGATATAAAACCAACCTCAAAGCAGTTTTCCGTCCGATGCCCGGCAATTTGGAAAATTCTTGCACTGCCCGTTCTAAGAGTTGTGATGGATATTGTTGTGTAATCATCTTTTTAGCTTTCTATTTCCGAGAGTTCCAACCAACGCATACTCTTCTCATCCAGTTCGTCTTTCAACAGAGGCAAACGCTTGCTCTTCTCTGTCAGTTCTTCCACACTGAGTTGTCCGCTACAGAGTTGTTCCTCCAACTGGCGCTGTTCTTCCTCCAAGGAAGCGATTTCTCGTTCCAACTGCTCGAACTCACGCTTTTCCTTAAACGACATCCGACGCCGGTCATCGTGACGGTAGCTCTTGTTAGCATTGACTGAAGTTTTAGAATTTCGGACACTACTGGAATGATCTGACTCCAAAGCAGCCCATTCCCGATACTGAGTATAGTTACCGGGAAAATCCTGTACTTCGCCTTGCCCTTTAAACACCAGAAGATGGTCAACCACCTTATCCATGAAATAGCGGTCGTGGCTCACCACAATCACACAACCAGGGAAATCCTGCAAATATTCTTCCAGAATCTGTAAGGTGACGATATCCAAATCGTTAGTAGGCTCATCAAGTACCAGGAAATTGGGATTCTTCATCAAAACGGTACAGAGATAGAGCTTGCGACGCTCACCGCCACTCAACTTATATACATAATTATATTGCTGTTCTGGAGTAAACAGGAAATATTGCAGCAATTGGGATGCAGAGAGTTTCCTGCCTCCACCTAAATCCACATAATCAGCTATGGCAGTGATGACATCAATGACTTTCTGTTGGTCATCAAACTGAAGACCTTCTTGTGAGAAATAGCCAAAACGAATGGTTTCGCCAATGACTATCCGCCCATCATCAACAGGTTCCAAGCCTAAGAGCATTTTAATAAAGGTGGATTTACCCGTTCCGTTATTCCCCACGATACCCATCTTCTCAAAACGGGAGAAGTTATAGTAGAAGTCCTTGAGAATGACCACAGGCTCATTGCTCATCTGACCGAAGGCCTTGGAGATATACTGGCACTCAAAAATCTTAGAACCGATATAGACATTACTGGCTTTCAAACGTAACTGACGTTCCTCCATACGCTGTTTAGCCACTTTCTCCAGTTCGTAGAAAGCCTCTTCCCGATAACGGGCTTTGTGCCCACGTGCCTGAGGCATGCGGCGCATCCATTCCAATTCGGTGCGATAGAGATTATTAGCGCGGGCGATCTCGGCGCGTTTTGCATCGACACGCTCCTGCCGTTTCTCTAAATAATAGGAGTAATTGCCTCGATAGCTGTAGATGGTATGATCATCTAACTCAAGAATCACTGAGCAAACACGATCCAGGAAGAAACGGTCGTGAGTTACCATGAGCAAGGTCTTATTACCTCTTGCCAAATAACCTTCCAACCATTCAATCATCTCTAAGTCGAGATGGTTAGTAGGCTCGTCTAATATCAAAAGGTCGGGCTCCATCAACAGGACATTAGCCAAAGCCACACGCTTCTGCTGTCCTCCGCTTAACTGCCCCATGGGTTGCTGAAGATTTCGGATCTTCAATTGGGTCAGTACCTGTTTCGCCTTTAGAACCTTTTCCTCTTCACCATGATGATTGAAACAGGCATCAAGCACACTCTCCTGCGGGTCGAACTGCGGTGACTGTTCCAGAAAACCTACAGTCAAGTCGCGACGGAAGATGATGTCGCCAGTATCATGCCCCTCCTTGCCAGCCAATACTGCCAACAAGGTTGATTTCCCCGTTCCGTTTTTTGCTATCAAACCCACCTTCTGTCCTTCAGCAATACTGAAACTGATATTACTGAACAGATTTAGTGCACCGAAAGACTTCGAGAGGTTCTGAACATCAACGTATGGGGTATCCTTAGCCATTCTTTTCCTTCAATTTTTCAATCTTTCAATCCTTCAATTCTTCAATTTTTCAATTTTTCAATCCTTCAATTCCCTATTTATCTGCTCTATATAATTGAGCACCTCGTCCCTACCCTGTTTCTTTTCAGCAGAGGTCAGGAAAATAGGAGGAAGTTCTTCCCACGTCTCCAGCAGTTTCTTCTTATAACCTTCAATACTCTGATTGAGTTTACTGGTTGACAGCTTGTCAGCCTTGGTAAAAACAATGGCGAAAGGAATACTGGACTGCCCCAACCACTCAATGAACTCCAAATCGATCTTCTGAGGTTCCAATCGGGAATCAACCAAAACAAAAACATTAACCAACTGTTCGCGTTGCAGGATATAGCCCCGTATCATCTGGTCAAGTTTTGCTATTTCCTTCTTTGAGCGTTTGGCATAACCATAACCGGGAAGGTCAACCAGATACCACTCCTTATTAATAATAAAGTGATTGATGAGGAGGGTCTTTCCAGGAGTAGCGGAAGTCTTGGCCAATTTCTTATTATTGGTGAGCATATTAATCAAACTCGACTTGCCAACATTGGAACGACCAATAAAGGCATATTCAGGCTTCGTGTCCTTGGGGCACATACTCACCATCGGTGCACTCAACGAAAATTCAGCAATCTTGATGTCCATTGTTTTGATGCGATTTCTATTTTATGAACTGCAAAGTTAGTCTAAATTAGGCAAAAAACAAAATAAATTGTTCTCAAACTGCACAGATATCGAAAAAATACAGTACCTTTGCTGAAAAATCAAAAGCTACAGTATCAATAATATGGAAAAGCATGACTTTGTGACGATTGCCGATCTCACTCGTGAAAAGATTCTCTACATGATTGAGATGGCACAGGAATTTGAGAAGCATCCCAACCGTGAGTTACTGAAAGGCAAGGTGGTGGCAACTTTGTTCTTTGAACCCTCAACACGTACACGACTCAGTTTTGAAACAGCAGCCAACCGACTGGGGGCCCGCGTGATAGGCTTTGCCGACCCGAAGATTACCAGCGGAACAAAGGGCGAGACGCTGAAGGACACTATCTCGATGGTAGCCAATTATGCCGACGTCATCGTGATGCGTCATTTCATCGAGGGTGCAGCCCAATATGCTTCGGAAGTGACCACGGTGCCCATCGTCAACGCCGGCGACGGTGCCCACCAGCACCCCTCGCAATGCATGCTCGACCTTTATAGTATTTATAAGACACAGGGCACGCTGGATAATCTGAACATCTATCTCGTGGGCGATTTGAAATACGGACGCACCGTTCACTCGCTGATTATGGCTATGCGCCACTTCAACCCCACCTTCCATTTCATTGCCCCAAAAGAATTGGCTATGCCCAACGAGTACAAGCTCTACTGCAAGGAGCACGGCATCAAGTTCCAGGAGCATACGGCTTTTAATGAGAAAGTGATTGCTGATGCCGACATTCTGTATATGACCCGCGTGCAGAAGGAGCGATTCTCCGATTTGATGGAGTATGAGCGCGTAAAGAACGTGTATATTCTCAATAACGAGATGCTGCGACTTGCCAAGCCTAACATGAAGATTCTGCACCCGCTGCCACGCGTCAACGAAATAGCTTATGATGTGGACGACAATCCTCACGCCTACTACATCCAGCAGGCCGGCAACGGACTTTTTGCCCGTGAAGCCATCTTCTGTGACGTATTAGGCATCAGTTTAGACGAAGTTAAAAACGATAAAACCATCATACAATGAACAAGAACCAAATGCTGGTTGCCGCCATTGAGAACGGCACCGTAATAGACCACATACCTTCTGAGAAAACCTATCAGGTGGCACAACTGCTGAAGTTGTCTGAACTGGGCACTCCCGTCACTATCGGCTACAATTTCCCATCCAAGAAACTGGGTAAGAAAGGCTTTATCAAGGTGGAGAACAAATGGTTTACTGACGAGGAAATCTCACGTCTGTCAGTGGTTGCCCCCAATGTGGTAATGAATATTATCCACAATTTCGAGGTCGTTGAGAAGAAAACCGTTCGCACTCCCCATGAAATCCGAGGCATCGTGAAGTGCAACAATCCCAAGTGTATTACCAATAACGAACCCATGCAGACTCATTTCCACGTTGTAGATGGCATCTTGACGTGCCACTACTGCGAAATGGAACAGGATATAAATAAAGTGGAACTCGTTTAAGGAGTTCCACTTTTTTCTTTTTTACTCAGGAACGGCATATCGCCCGCCTGCTTCCTTCACCAACTTTCGTGCGAAAGGCTGCGGCATTCCAGGACGCTCGACCGTTGCCCCCAATCCATGCTTATTACGATAGAAGCGGCCTTGTGCATCGACAGGACGACGCGCCATATCGTTGTGGCGGACGATGAGGAACGTGGCTAACTGTTTCCATCGGACCAACATAGCCTGAGCCTGCTCAATACTGTAGTCGTTGAGGAACTTCTGCATCTCGGCTGGCTGCATCGCTTTCGCCTTGTTCTCTACTTCAGGTTGCTGGGCGAAGTAGGATTTCTCCAAAGAATCGCGCACCTGTTTCAAATCAGGGAACATAGCGCTATATCGGGGATAAACCATATTGCTCACCCAGTTGCACACCCAGAAAGCACTCTTATCCGAGAACGTAATATCGTCGGCGCCAGGAGCATTGAAGCACTCAGGGCGACGCGTCATCGAACAATAGATGGGCACGTATGCCACCATATTGCCGTCGTCGTTGCCAAACCAGAAACATCCGCCCATCTCACGAGGCAGCCATGAACGCATCTGCGATACAAACGAAAACGCAGTCTGCTGCGTTGAAACAGGGCGCTCGTTGAAGAACTTCTTACCATCCAACTTGAAATACAACGGGGTCACACGATAAGGCATCTGCCAGATACCGCCACCAATGTCGGTAGAATCTATCTCCAACGGCGTACCCTCGAAATGGTTGCGCATGGCGGTCATCACGTCCTGAACGCTCAACTTCTTGTCGGGCACCACCCACAACGGGAAATCTTCAGCATCTTTGTCTATACCCATAATCCAGGGAATATAGCGGTCCATACCTTTCTTATACATATTAAAGAAGCTCCAGGCACGGGCATCACATATGCGACGACCCGAGAAATCGGGGACTGCATAAGCCTTCTTCCACGAGAACTCCTCGTCACGGCCCGTAAACCAGCCCTTCTTGCGGGCAAACTTGATGACATTCTTTGAATAGAGAACATTCTGCTTGTCCTTCATGTCGAACTTTCCGATGCGACTTTGGTTGGCGTGTGCACAGATACAGTCGTCGGGCACTCGCATGGCTACCCATACCGTGCGCTCCTTCGACACACTGCGGTCGGGGCCGCAACCCTGCATCTCCATAATCCAAGCCTCGTTGGGGTCGCAAATGGTAAATGTCTCACCCTCCGAGCAATAGCCGTACTGCTCAACCAGAGAAGTCATCACCTGAATAGCCTCACGTGCCGACTTTGAACGCTGAAGTGCGATATAAATCAGTGAACCGTAGTCGATGATACCCGTAGAATCAGCCATCTCTTCACGGCCTCCGTAGGTAGTCTCACCAATGGTCACCTGCCATTCATTGATATTACCTACTACATTATAAGTTTCCAAAGCCTCATCTATCTCACCCAGATACTTATTCGTATCCCACTCATACACCTTCCGCTTGTCACCCTTTTGATGCTTGGCGGCAGGATAGTGATACAAAGGCATGTAGGCTCCATAGGAATCAGCGTTATAGCTGCATATCACAGAGCCGTCAGTGCTGGCTTTCTTGCCTACAATAAAGTTGGTGCAGGCAAAGGCTGATGCAACGATCGTGCAGACAGCCATTGATGTGAAAAATCTCTTCATACTTTATTCTTTGCTTGTTTTTAATTTCAATTCGTAGGTGGCTCCTAATTCACGTATTCGAGTGGTTATCCACCCATTCTGGCAACGTCCACCCATATCGTGACCTCCACTGTCTATATAGAGTAAGGTTGTGTCTGCTCCCTCCGGAATGGCAATGCACAGTTCCGCCCATCTGAACAGCGGACATGCCTCTGTAGCAAATGTATAGCGAGGCAAAGACTTATCCTTTTGCACTTGGGGACACACATTCAATTTCCCTTCCACCGAGCCCGCAGGTATCGTCAGTTGCATACCGGGCAGGGAAATCACCGAGAGTCTGTCGTAACTGACGTTGTACCGTTTCCTTGATACTGCAGGTATCTGACTTTTCTTTCCTATTACTTCAAACTCATAACGCGATTCATTACCCATAAAATCGCGCAGAATATACATGAAGCGATAAGGGCGCTCTTCCTGAAAGTTGACATACCCTCTGTGTTCATCGGTTTGCAGGATGGGAAGAGACACACCTTGCGGCACATATGAACGCATATACCATGTCTTATGATGCAACCAATGCCGATAGTCGCCCCAAGCATTCACCTGCCTGTTGCTATAAACTGGAATGCGGTTCACGTTTGAATGAAAAACCTCTTTGTCATCTACCATCAGAATGGTTTCGCGAATGCCGTAATGATTATAGACTCCCTGCATATAGTCATCGGCCCAAAGGGCAAAACCCACTTTCCCCCAGGCTGTGAGCTCCTGACGGGCGGAAATGCCGAAAGTCTGTTTCGAAACGCCACCGTTAAACACCCCTTCCCCCTCCACAGGACAAGCCATTACACTGTGTGCCTGTGGAGCAACGGAGTCGTTTACGAATGGAGCCAAGAAATCTAAGGGATCCATCATATCCCAAGTCTTTGTATCATGAATCTCAAGATGTAAATGGGGACCTGTGCTATGCCCCGTGTTGCCACTTAAAGCGATAAGCTGTCCCTGCGACACCGGTAGTTCAATGGCAGAAAAGCGAAGATCGATTTTCTCATTCTGCCTCCCCGTCCGCTGCACCAACCGTTCCAGTTTTGGAGAGAATCGTTTCAAATGGCAATAAATACTGGTATATCCTTCTGGATGGGTAACATAAACTGCATTACCAAATCCATCAATACCAACAGTCAGACGACTCACATATCCATCACCAATAGAATAGATGTGTTTCCCCTCTACATTATCGGTTTTGATGTCCAATCCACCATGAAAGTGGTTGGGACGGGGCTCACCAAAATTACCCGCCAGCGTGATTTTGTAATCTACTGGCGAGTAATATTGCACATGGGCTTGTGCACCAACGGCTAATAGCCAACAGCCTATAGCTAATAGCCCTCTTAACATGCTTTGAAACTCATATCGAGTCCTTTTACGGAGTGCGTCAAAGCACCTACTGAAATGAAGTCAACGCCCTGTTCAGCATAGTCGCGAATGGTATCAAAGGTAATACCTCCGCTTGATTCCGTTTCATAACGGCCAGCTATGATATCCACGGCTTTCTTGGTGTCGGGAACTGAGAAATTGTCAAGCATGATACGGTCCACACCTCCATGATCCAACACCTGTTGCAGCTCGTCAAACGAGCGTACTTCTATTTCTATTTTCAAATCAAGCCCTTTTTCCTTCAAATATTGATGACAACGTTCAATGGCGTTGACAATACCACCTGCAAAATCTATATGATTATCCTTCAGTAGTATCATGTCAAAAAGTCCGATACGATGGTTCACTCCACCACCAATCTTGACGGCCTGCTTTTCCAACATACGCATACCGGGAGTGGTTTTTCTGGTGTCAAGCACACGGGTATGAGTTCCCTTCAAACGTTCCACATAACGATTAGTCATGGTAGCAATACCACTCATGCGCTGCATGATGTTCAGCATCAGACGTTCCGTTTGCAATAGCGAACGTACACGTCCTGTAACAATCATAGCTATATCGCCTTTTTTCACCTTGGCACCATCCTGCATCAGTACTTCTACCTGCATCTCTGGGTCAAAACGGCGAAACACTTCCTTAGCCACTTCTACACCAGCAAGGATACCATCTTCCTTAATCAACAAATGTGACTTTCCCATTGCATCCTCAGGAATACAACACAAAGTAGTATGGTCACCATCACCGATGTCCTCTGCAAACGAGAGGTCTATCAATCGGTCAACTAATTCTTCAACACTCAACATAAGCTTAATTATTATTGATGATTATTCTGATATTTACGATACCACATACAGAACCATATCAAAGCGACGACAACCGAGCAGCAGGCAATGATGTAGGAAACTGTTGCTGAGAAACTGAATATCTGCTCTGAAAAGAGGAATGTGAAACATACTGCCGTCATAAACAGAGCAGGAATCAGGGTAATAATGTAAGGCTTCTTCTGTTGTACGAAATAAACAGTGATAGCCCATAACATGAAGACGGACAACGTTTGGTTAGACCAACCGAACCAGCTCCATATCATATTAAAGCCTTCCTTATCGGACATCTGCCAAACAAGCAATGACATCAAAACGGCAAACATTGGAATACATACTATCAATCGGTTTTTGATACTATGCTGTTCAAAGTTAATAAAGTCAGCTATAATCAAACGAGCTGAGCGCAAGGCTGTATCACCGCTGGTGATAGGTGCTGCAACAACACCTAACAGAGCGAGAATGCCACCGAAGACACCCAGCCAGTCGTTACAAATCAGGTTAACAATTGATGGGGCATCACCTACAGCTGCTGCTCCACCTGCAATCTGATCGTATCCCGGTGTTGGATTATCATAGAAGAAATACATGGCCACCGTTGCCCAAATGAGTGCTACGATGCCTTCGGTAATCATGGCACCATAGAAAATGGGGCGTCCCTGCTTCTCGTGCTTCATGCAACGAGCCATCAACGGACTCTGCGTAGCATGAAAGCCACTGATAGCACCACAGGCTATCGTAATAAACAAAGCCGGGAAAATATTTTTAGGAGTTAATGCCGGAACACTCAGGCCTTCCCATATTTCCGGAATATTAGGCATCTTCACAAACAGCATAATCAACAAGGCAGCTGCCATAAATAATAAGGAGAAAGCAAAGAGGGGATAGATCTTACCGATAATCTTATCAATAGGCAGCATCGTGGCAATAATGTAATAGATGAATATCATGACAATCCAGAAAGTGTATTGTCCTGCACTTTCCACGACAGCGGCAGGTTCCCACATGTCTCCCAATATCTTGGCAGGACTGAACACAAATACCGCGCCCACCATCATCAATAAGAATACGGAGAATATTAACATGACGTTCTTAGTAGTCTTACCCAAATAGGCGCCTATCAGTTCAGGCTGGTTTGCACCACCATGACGAACAGAGAGCATACCACTCAAATAATCATGCACAGAACCGGCAAAAACACATCCCAGCACAATCCACAGATAGGCAGCAGGACCAAACTTAGCACCCATAATCGCACCGAATATCGGACCTGTTCCTGCGATATTCAAGAACTGAATCATGAATACTTTCCAAGGTGGAAGAACAACAAAGTCAACACCATCAGCCTTCGCAACAGCTGGAGTTTCCCGATCATCGGGACCAAACACGTGTTCTACGAATTTTCCATAAACAAAATAGCCAATCACAAGGGCTATTAAACAAATTGAAAATGATATCATTTTTACTTGATCTTTAAAACTTCGTGCAAAGTTAATAAATAATTAATAATTGTGATTTGAGAATTGAGTTTTTTTTGTAATTTTGCAACCGAAATGAAACGATTAACATTATTTTATATAATTTTTGCGTGTTTTGCCACTCTGCTTGTGGCTCAACCCAAACAAGAATTGCGTGCTGTATGGCTGACAACTCTTGAAGGTCTTGACTGGCCTTCTACAAAAGGTACATCGCAGGCTGTTGAAGAGAAGCAGAAGAATGAGTTACGTCGCATCTTTGACCAATTGAAGCATGCCAATGTCAACACGATTCTTTATCAGGCTCGCATTCGTGGCTCCGTCATCTACCCTTCCAATATCGAACCGTGGGACGGATGTATCAGCGGACAGTTCGGCACAGCCCCTCACTATGACCCTCTGCAATTTGCTATTGACGAGGCTCACAAACGGGGTATGGAGTTGCATGCGTGGGTAGTAACGGTTCCTGCAGGTAAATGGAACACCAGTTATGGAGCCAAACAACTCCGAAAGAAATTTCCAACACGGATGCGTCGCGCAGGTGAGGATGCGGTCATGAATCCTGAAGACCCCCAAACGGCTGATTATATTGCCTCCATTTGTGAGGAAATTACTCGCCGTTACGATATTGACGGCATCCATCTCGATTATATCCGCTACCATGAATCATGGAAACATAGTGGTAGCCGACAGGAAGCCCGTGACAATATTACCCGCATCGTTCGCACTATTTTCCAGAAAGTCAAAGGCTTAAAGCCTTGGGTAAAACTCAGCTGCTCACCACTCGGTAAGTATGACGATTTAACACGTTACCCCAGTGGCGGATGGAATGCATATAATAAGGTATGTCAAGATGCACAAGGCTGGCTTCGCGACGGACTGATGGATCAGCTCTATCCGATGATGTATTACGATGGACGCCATTACTATCCCTTTGCGGCTGACTGGAGTGAAAACCGCTATGGACGCGAGATTGCTGCCGGACTGGGAATCTATCGCCTTATTCGCAGTGAAGGAAACTGGTCACTGGATGCCATCAAACGACAGATGTATGTGGCTCGTCAACTGGGCTTAGGTCATTGCTATTTCCGTAGTCGTTTTCTGACTGACAATACCAAGGGACTGTACGATTTCGTATGCGACTTCGATGCTTACCCTGCCGTTGTACCTCCTATGCAGACCCATCAGCCAGTTCCTACTGCCCCTCATCTGCAGGTGGAACGCACCACTCAGGGCGACAATCTTAGCTGGAGTGGCGCTCATGACAACAGTGACGGCGATTATCTTACTTATAATGTCTATGCCTCCACCACCTATCCTGTTGACATCACTCAAGGCAGCAACCTGATTGCTACCCGCCAAATGCAGCAACATATCTCTGTTAAGCACTCGCCAGATGCAGTTCCCATGTATTATGCCGTGACAGCGGTTAATCGCTATGGACTGGAGAGCCCATCCTCTTCTGGCAAAACAGCTGTTACCAATAGTCAACAGCCCACATCCAGTACCCTGGACTTAATACCCAACGATGGCTATTCGCTAAAGATTCCTTCCTTCGAGAACTTACCGCAGACCGACTTATTGGCCATTTTCTCTATGCAGGGGAATCTGGTAGCCAGAAAACCTTATAGTCCAGTAGTTTCCATTGCAGGATTGCCAAAGGGGGCTTACGAACTTCGCACCTATAACAATAATGGCGTCACCCACCATATCGGGTATTTCTTTATCAAGTAACCCATGCAGCAATATTCTGTTTATATTTTTGACCTTGACGGTACACTGTTGGATACGCTTCACGATTTGGCAGCATCTGTCAACTATGCGTTGCGCCAACATGCCATGCCTGAACATAGTATCGACGACATTCGCCAGTTTGTAGGCAACGGTGTACGCCTGTTGATGGAGCGTGCCGTTCCCGAAGGAATCAACAACCCGGAGTTTGAAGCCACCTACGCCACTTTTCGCCAGTATTATATGCAACACTCCTTTGACACTACCCGCCCCTATGAGGGTATTCCGGAATTATTGCATACTCTTAAACAGCGTGGCTGTCTGTTGGCTGTTGTCAGCAATAAGATGATGGCAGCCACCCAAGAACTGGTAGCCCATTTCTTTCCTGAAATAGATGTTGCTATCGGAGAACACGAAGAAAGCGGTATTCGTAAGAAACCGGCACCGGACACTGTCTATGAAGCGCTTCGTCAACTCACTCATCGCCACTCACTATCCACTGCTCAACTCTCATCAGTTTACATTGGCGACAGCGATGTGGATATTGAGACGGCACACAATGCCGGTCTGCCTTGCATCAGTGTTTTATGGGGATTTCGTAGTCGTGAGTTTCTCATGGCTCATGGTGCCACTACTTTTGCTGACAAGCCCTCCGACATATTGTCAGTATAATTCAAATCCTGAACTTTTTCTTTTCATGTGTTGCACGTTGTGGCGTGCCTGAAGGACCATGGGTATGAGGGGTATGCACACCGCGATAACCATTCCAGCGTTGCATGATTTTTTCAACATAGCCGACAGTTTCCGATCCTCGCATATAGCCATACTTCACCACTGGGTCGTTGTAGTATTCTGGTTGAGATAACAACAAAATGTAATGACTCACATCAGCCCATCGCTGAGGATTGCGCCCGTTTTTTTGAGCCAGAGCCATTGCATCGCGAACATGGAAGCCACCACCATTATAAGCAGCCAGCACAAACTTGATACGCTCCTGCTGATTACGGATATCACTGAACGAACGCTCCAGTTCGCCAATGAGTTTGGCAGCGGCAGCAATGCTCTTTTCCGGATTAAACATATCCGACCGAGCCAATCCTAAGTGATCAGCCGTAGCTGGCATTATCTGCATCAGTCCACATGCACCAGCCCATGAGCGAGCCTGTGGATCGAAAGTAGATTCCTGATAACACTGTGCCGCCATCAGGCGCCAGTCCCAACGAATCTGTCTGCAGTACTGTTGGAAATAAGCATCATAATGCGATATAACTCCACCCTTAGCATTGAGCATCGGAGCGAATACGCGCCGTTTCACGGATCTCGATGACAGCAGATAGTCTTCCTCTTTCTTTACCTCCGCAAGCAATTGCGGGCGATACCACTCTTTTAAAGCTTTGGTCAGTTCGGGTTTATCATCGCCTATTTTCCACGCCAAACGTTTCGATTGCTGATTGTTGCGGAACAGAATTAAATCAGCCTCGCCGTTTTTCAGTCGGCGCAACATCTCTGTTGAGTCACGACACACTTCCACACGCAGACTGACACCTATTTTGTTAGTGAACCGAAGACAAAGCATATATTCCGTTCCTAAGTGCTTGCCTCGATAGTCGTAATAGGTCTCCGGTCCGGTAAGAGTAAGTGCTATCAACTCACCATTGCTCAAAATCTGTTCCAGATCAAAGTCTGATGCAGCTATATTTTCCTCCTCACCTCCCCATGGTGTCATGGGTTCCTCCTGTTGCTTCTGTCCGCATGACGCTAACACAAGCAACAGTACAAAAAGTTGGATATATATGCTTTTTCGAATCAAATTCATCGTAATTTGGGTGCAAAAGTAATCATTTTCTTGCAAATATGATGAGAAATGTGTAATTTTGCACACTAAATTTAGGTAATTAGTAAATATGTTAAGAATTGCAGTACAGTCGAAAGGTCGTCTTTTTGATGACACAATGAATCTGCTGGCAGAAGCAGATATTAAGGTTAGTTCAGGACGACGCACCCTCTTGGTACAGTCGGGCAACTTCCCTTTGGAAGTGCTCTATCTGCGTGATGATGATATTCCACAGAGTGTCGCCAGTGGTGTGGCCGACATTGGTGTGGTGGGTGAAAACGAGTTTGTTGAGCGTGGCGAGGATGCTGAGATCATCTCTCGTCTTGGTTTCTCTAAATGCCGTCTTTCCCTTGCTATTCCCAAAGAGATTGATTATCAGGGGGTAGCGTGGTTTAATGGCAAGAAGATAGCCACCTCTTATCCACATATACTCAAACAATTCCTCGATCAGCATGGTATTTCGGCTGAAATCCACGTCATCACGGGTTCTGTTGAAATCAGCCCGGGTATCGGTCTTGCCGATGGTATCTTTGATATCGTGAGCAGCGGTTCTACCCTGGTCAGCAATAATCTCCGTGAAGTCGAGGTGGTGATGCAGAGTGAGGCGCTGTTGATTGGTCATAAGCAGATGTCTCAGGAGAAACGCGACATTCTCGAGCAAATGCTTTTCCGCTTCAAAGCCGTCAAGGATGCAGAGGATAAGAAGTATGTTCGCATGAATGCTCCGAAGGCACGCCTCCAGGAGATTATCAACGTACTACCTGGCTTGAAGAGTCCTACCATCATCCCTTTGGCCGATGAGGAGTGGTGCTCTGTACACACCGTTCTTGACCAGAAACGCTTCTGGGAGATTATCGGTAAGCTGAAGGAGATGGGTGCCCAAGGCATTCTTGTAACCCCAATTGAAAAGATGATATTGTAAATGAAGATATACAGATATCCTGCAAAAGAACAGTGGGCCGATATCATAGCTCGCCCACGTCTTGACCTCTCGCAACTGAATGCGACAGTAGCCTCTGTGTTGGCTGATGTCAAAAAGCGTGGCGATGAGGCTGTCAAGGAGTATGAAGCCAAGTTCGACAAGGCAGAACTCTCGTCATTGGCTGTCACAGAACAAGAGATGGACGAGGCTGAGAATCTGATCAGTAACGATTTGAAGGATGCCATCATTCTGGCTCACCATAACATAAAAGTGTTCCACATCTCTCAGCGTTTCGTCGGTCAGAAAATCAAGACGCAAGAGGGTGTTACCTGTTGGCAGAAGAGTGTAGCCATCGAAAAGGTGGGCCTCTATATACCAGGAGGAACAGCCCCGCTTTTCTCTACTGTTCTGATGCTGGCTACCCCAGCCAAGATAGCCGGTTGCAAGGAAATCGTGCTCTGTACCCCTCCCAACAAGGAAGGCAAGGTGAATCCTGCCATCCTCTATGCCGCCCGTGTGGCTGGTGTCCACAAAATATTCAAGGCTGGCGGTGTTCAGGCTATCGGTGCGATGGCGTATGGAACGGAGTCTGTGCCCAAGGTATTCAAAATCTTCGGACCTGGCAACCAATACGTGATGGCTGCCAAGCAACAGGTGAGTCTGGAAGAAGTAGCTATCGACATGCCTGCAGGTCCTTCGGAAGTCTGTGTACTGGCTGATGAGACTGCCAATGCTACCTTCGTGGCAGCCGACTTGCTGTCACAGGCAGAGCATGGTATCGACTCACAAGTATTGCTCATCACAACGTCAGAAAGCAAGCTCAACGAAGTGCAGCAGGAAGTTGAGAAACAACTTGAAGCATTACCACGCAAAGCACTGGCGTCCAAAGCATTAGAAAACAGCAACTACGTGCTCGTCAATTCCGTTGACGAGATGATTTCCCTCTCCAACGCCTATGCTCCCGAACACCTGATCCTGCAGGTCAGCAACTACGAGCAGCTGGCAGAACGCGTCGTGAATGCGGGCAGTGTATTCCTCGGACAGTATGCCTGCGAGAGTGCCGGCGACTATGCCAGCGGCACCAATCACACCCTGCCGACCCACGGATATGCAACTGCTTACAATGGAGTGAATCTCGACAGTTATTGTCGTAAAATCACCTTCCAACATCTCACGGAAGAGGGCATTCGCCACATCGGACGTGCCGTTGAACTGATGGCAGAAGCCGAACAACTCGATGCCCATAAGAATGCGATGACGCTACGCATCAAAGCGGTGAATGGTGAGTGATATTAATCTTGAAACATGATGAAAAGTTTAGAGCAATTAGTAAGACCCAATATTTGGAAGTTAGCGCCCTACTCTTCTGCCCGCGATGAATATTCGGGCAAGGAGGCACACGTATTTCTCGATGCCAACGAGAATCCTTATGGAGCACCCTATAATCGCTACCCCGACCCCCTGCAGCGCGAACTGAAAAAACAGATTTCCAAGGTGAAGGGCATACCAGAGGATATGATATTCCTGGGTAATGGCAGTGATGAAGCCATCGATCTACCCTATCGTATCTTCTGCCAGCCGGGGCGCGACAATGTGGTGGCTATCGAACCCACCTACGGCATGTATCGTGTCTGTGCCGATATTAACGACGTGGAGTATCGTCCTGTGCTCCTGGATGAGCACTATGACTTCAAGGCTGCCGATTTGCTGGCGGCTTGCGACAGTCACACCAAACTCATTTGGATCTGTTCGCCCAACAACCCTACAGGCAATTCGCTCAATCGCGATGAAATGCTGAAGGTCATTCAGGATTTTGAAGGCATCGTTATTATCGACGAGGCTTATAGCGACTTCTCCAAACAGCAAACTTTCCGATCCGAATTGGCCTCTCATCCCAATCTGATTGTCCTCAATACCATGTCGAAAGCATGGGCGTTGGCAGGCATCCGTCTGGGAATGGCTTTCGCCTCTAAGGATATTATAAGTATTTACAATAAGGTGAAATATCCCTATAATGTCAATATCCTGACGCAACAACAAGCATTGGAGACGCTCAAAGACCCGTTTGAGATTGACCGCTGGGTGAAAACCCTGCTGGGCGAACGCGCTCGGTTGATGCAGGCTTTCCAAGAACTGCCTATCTGCGAGAAAGTATATCCAACCGATGCCAATTTCTTTCTGGCTAAGATGACTGACGCACAAGGCATTTACAATTATCTGGTCGATAAGGGCATCATTGTGCGCAATCGCAGTCGCATACAACTATGCAACAACTGTCTGCGCATTACCATTGGTTTGAAGAGCGAAAACAACGAATTACTCGCTGCCTTAAGACAGTTTTAGCCTTTCTTCTGGCAGCTATTGAAGGATGGATAAACTTTGGAACAAGAATTACATCAAGGTGATGATAGCCAATTTTTCGCTGTTTTTCGCCTTTTACCTGCTTACCCCCCTACTGCCGCTCTATCTGAGTGAAACGTTTGGAGCCACCAAAGATGTAATAGGACTGGTATTGTCAGGCTATACCATCACGGCTCTCCTTTTTCGCCCGTTCAGTGGCTATTTCGTTGATTCCTTCCCTCGCAAAAAAGTCCTGATGTTCTGCTATGCAGCCTTTGCCATCTTCTTTGCGGGCTATCTGGCAGCTGGCACGTTGCTACTCTTTACCATTGTCCGCACCTTACATGGAGGTCCTTTTGGCGCACTGACCGTAGCCAACTCTACTGTTGCTATCGACGTGTTGCCTTCCTCGCGTCGCAACGAAGGCATCGGCTATTATGGTCTGTCGAATAATCTCGCTATGGCGATAGCTCCCACGTTCGCCATTTACATCTATTCCATCACCCACAATTTCCAATTTCTCTTCTGGCTGGCTTTCATCATTGCCGTCTTGGGCTGGTTGGTTGACTCGACGGTCACCATCAACCATCAGCCGTCAGCCGTCAAACTTCAAAAAATCTCGCTCGACCGTTTCTTCCTGGCACGTGGCTGGCTTTTAGGCGTCAATATGGTATTCTTCGGCTTTTGCTTTGGCGTGCTGAGTAATTATCTTGCCATCTACGGCAAACAGGTGTTGGGAATGACAGGAGGTACGGGCACGTGGTTTATGTTGTGCTCCTTCGGACTCATTCTCTCGCGCCTTCAGGGTGGCAAGGCTTTGCGCCAGGGGCGTCTCACTCACAATGCAGCCGAAGGTATGGTCATTTCGTTGGTGGGCTACACCTTGTTTATTGCCATCCCCAATATGTTCGGCTACTATGCCTCTGCCTTGCTCATCGGCTTGGGCAATGGTCACATGTGGCCTGCCTTCCAGAACATGATGATATCAATGGCTCATCATAACGAGCGAGGCACAGCCAACAGCACTATCCTCATATCATGGGATGTAGGCATGGGATTAGGCATTCTGGCTGGCGGCGCTATTGCAGAACATTTTGGCTACAGTGCTGCCTTCTGGACAGTCGCTGTAGCCAATGCGATAGGAGTCTTGCTCTATTTTCTCAAGACACAGCGTTTCTTTCTCGTCCGCCGTATCGAATAAAGGAGAAAAGGCTTACTGCAGTTTCACGATAGCATACGAAGTAGCAGGCATGTGAACCGTCACATCGCCTGTTTTCTTGTCGTGTCTGATCTCAAACTGATCACCTGCCAGCAGTTTTGTCTTCTTGAACTTCACGTTTACATTGAAAGTGGCATCTTGAGCCTCTGCCTTTGGATTCAGCATGACCAGCACTACATCCTTGCCGGCAGCACGGGCATAAACGAAGGGATAGACTGATGGCGAGGGGTTCTGCTCGTCGGCTGACGGGTAGATGGGCACGAACTCGGCATAATTGGCCAGTGCGGGTTCCTGGTGCCGCAGGGCTATCAGCTGTCGTGTCTTGTTCAGCAACGATTTGGGGTTCTTTTCCTGTGCCTCCACATTGGGCGCATCGGGAGCCGGATCTACAGGCAGATAGAGTTTCGAGGCATCGGCACTCGAGAATCCCAGATTCTTCCCACCCGTCCATTGCATCGGTGTGCGGGCACCGTTACGTGGCTGATAGGCGCCCTCCACCTGTGGCCAGTCTTTGGGCAACTGGCGCATACCTATTTCATTACCATAGTAGATGAAAGGCATACCAGGCATGGTGAAACCGAAAGCATAGATAATTTCCAATTCCTTATCGGTGCGCTGATTGCCCAATCGGGCATTATCGTGGTTGCCCAGCGGCAAACTAATGTAGCCCTTGCCCACCGTCTTCCGGTACTGATCCATGTAGCTCTTGATAAAGTCCACGACGGTTCCCTTGCCTTCCTTATCGAAATAGCTGTGTCCTTCGCTCACTCCGTTCAGGATACGCCAGCTTTCTTTTTGGAAGAGGTCGTTATAGCCCTTGAACCAATGGAAGAAGTCAACATGGAAGCAGTCATCCAACGCATCCGACGGGTACGACCATTCAGCCACCATGAATCCGCGTGGATATTCCTTCTCCAACAGCCGTCGGATTTCACGCCAGAAGAGTTTTGTCTCGTTTTCATTGGTGTTGAAGAACTGCTCGTTACCCCTCACCCTGCGCGTCTTCACCAGAGCGCCTGCCATATCAGCACGGAATCCGTCGGCACCCATATCCATCCAGAAGCGCAGCACGTCCTTCAAGTCTTCCCTCATCGCCATCACGTCAGGATGGTTGGTAGGCAACTGCCAGGGCTGTTCTGGGTCAGGATTGGCAAAACCGAAGTTCAGGGCTGGCTGACACCAGTAGAAATTGCGCATAAACTGACCGTTGCGCTGTCCGTAACCCTTGATGAACGAACCGGCAAATTCGCGAGGGGGATCCACCCAGTTGGTCTCTGTCCAGATGTAATAGTTAGAATACTTATTCTTCTCCTGTTTCTGCGATGCAACAAACCAGGGATGGTCAATTGCCGTATAACTGATAACATAGTCGAAAATCACGTGCATACCACGTTTATGAGCCTCTTCAAACAGCCGCTTGGCATCTTCGTTCGTACCATAGCGTGGTGCTATCTTATAGTAGTCGCGCACGTCATAGCCCGCATCCATAAAAGGCGAATCGAAAAACGGATTCAGCCAAATGGCATCTACGCCCAGGCTCTTCACATAGTCCAGTTTACTGATGATACCCTGCAGGTCGCCTATACCATCGCCATCCGAATCGCAGAATGTCTGCGGATAGATTTGATAGAACACGGCGTTCTTCGCCCATTCGGGCATCTTGGGTACTTCATACTTCCCCGTAATGGTCTGTGCCTGAGCATAGCTGGCCAGCATCAAAGCACACATAATGAACAGTTTTTTCATTTTCATAGTCGTTAAAATCTATTTGGTTATTGTAGTCAATGTATTTGATTGCGGCTTTCGATTGCAAAGATAATAAAATTTCTCCAAGACACCTCACTTTTCGCAGAGCCAATATTCTGAACAGCCGTTCACCATGCGGTGCTTGAAGTTAAAGCGATAGTTGTTCATCGACCTGCCCAGCATGGCAGGGGTGGCTCGTTTGGCATCAAAATAGGCGTAACGGTCTGAGAATGTGGCGAGTATCTCCGATGTCGTCCACCATCGGCCCTCACCGTCCTTGGGCTTGCGGAAGGTCTCGTTGATCATCTCCACCAGATCAACCGTACGCTGATAGGGCACGTTCTCCTCTATCAGCGTCTGTATCTCGTCATCCTCCAGCCAGAAGCGCTCGCCTTTATTAAATAGGTAAAGAGCCTGTGCATAGAGTTGGCTGTGCTCAAGATTGTCGGTGAAGTCGATATTCTTGCCGGCAGGGATGCCAATGCAGACGAAACGGCGTGAGCCGGTAGGGTCAACCAAAGGCTGCAACTGGTTCGTAGTACCGATAAACGAGGTGTAGCGTCTGTACTGCTTGATGGTCTTGCCATAAGGCGGACGGAACTTCACGTCAGCCGACGACAGCAGGTATTTCAGCACTATCTGCTGCGATGGCGTGGTCTTGTCAAACTCATCGATGTTGATGAGCGCAAACGAGGTCAGCGCGATGTTCAAGTCAAACTCGTTCTTGAAGTTCAGCTTGTCGTTGTAATAGTCACGCAACTCTGGTGGCAACAGTATCTTGCAAAAGCGCGTCTTGCCACACCCCTGTCGGCCTATCAGCAGCGGTGTCAACGCATTGCCCGTCAGTTGCTTATCGCTCTCGCGCCATTGTGCCACCATTCCCACCAGCCAGTATCTGAGATACTTCTCCCAATGTGGCTGCTCCGTGGGAACGCGTTTCGCGAGTTCCGAAATCCTGTCTTTTCCATCCCACTGTGGCAACTTGTCGAGCCAGCTGTTCACGGGGTCGTACTGCTCAATGCGCGTGGAGTCGATAAATCGGTTTACGTCCTGATCCCACGACTTCAGACCCTGCTCGCGCGCCTCGATGGTCATGTCGTTGCGCACCTCTATGGTCAGCGGCTTAAACGTCTGGTCCTCAGCGTATTTCATTCGATATTCAGCCACGCCCGTCATCAGATTCTTGCGCATGTCGTAGTTGGCTGTCAGGAAAATCTCCGTCCGCATCGTCTGCAGTGTCTCCTGTGGCACACTCTTCAGCGGCTTCATCTTATACTTCTTGCGATAATCCTCCATCAGCGTTATCTCGTAGGTCGTTGCAAAGACACTCTTCACCAAGTCGGGGTCATTATGAAACAGCGGATGCTCCAGCGTCATGCCCTGAGCATGAGCAAGGGGGATGCCCTGTTCCAGCGACTTACGGGCTATCTGCTGCAACAACTGCATCTGACGGTCCTCGTCGGGCAGGTCGAAGTATTCGCCCAGCACCTCACGAAGTATAAAGACCCAGTTGAAGTGATAGGTTCGCTTGACGGTGCGACCAGGCATCAGCATGTCACTCTCCCACGAGATGGGTGCCGGCTCGGGCTGGTCGTGCTTTGCCGTATCCGCCTTGAAGGGGCGCGCATCAGGGTTGAAAAACAGCTCAGGGTCGGCACTCAGATAGACCGTTCGCTCCAACATCGGCTCCAAGTACTCTATATCCAGACCAAACTGGTTCTGATAGGCTCTTCGCGCCGTTTCATACAGGTTCTTGTGGAACTGTCGCACTTCCGCTTCCCGTTCCGGCAATGCCTTTCCCCCAAACATTTCGCCTCGACACACTATCTTCACCGATTTACCCGATGCCCCTAAGAAGGCCATCATCGTCTCGTCCATCCGTGCCGCCTGGTTTCTGATGCTGACGGCTTCCTCATACGTCTTCAGCCCATTCACCTCAACCACCACCAGACCGTTGTAGCGCAGCCCCTTCTGTATCTCCTTATAGTTCACGCACTCAGCTGAAAACAGGATGCGAGGCAGATTCACCGTATGGTTCTTATCGTCAATCACAATCTGTCCGTCGTCCTGTCGCTGTGGCTGATAAAACTGATAGTGCAGGCGCACATCGAACACCTTCTCCTCCATCGGACTCTTGCGAATCATCTCTACCAGATCGTTCAACTCCAGACGGTTAATCACCACCTTCTTACGCGATATTTTCAATAAAGTTATCTTCATAAATATCAATTTTTATATCTACCTCTACTAAATTACTATAAATTTCCTGCAAAGATACTGATTTTACAGGCATTTTCCAAATATTTTCATCATTATTTCCCCTCTACTTTACTTCTACTTTACCTCTACTAATCCTCTACCTTGCCTCTACCACCCAAATAAGCGTACCTTATTCTGCAATAAGGGCACCTTATTTTGCAACCGAGGCTCCTTATCGGCAACCGTAAACCCAATAAATATTCCCAGGGTGGGAATGTTTTATTCCCAAGGTGGGAACATTTTATTCCCAGGGTGGGAATAATTTTTTCCCTTAATGGGAATATTCGCCCGTCCCCCTGCCGATACATAGAAGATTGGTAGAGGAAAGGTAGAGGTAAAGTAGAGGATTAGTAGAAGAAAAGTAGAAGTAAAATATCGAACAAACAACTCATATACAGCAATTTACACTACTTTTGGTAGATGTAAACACCAAATAACAACTATTACTCAAACCCCAATCCATAACGCAATGATCAAACTTTTGGTTCCTTTTACGCAAAAGACCAACCATTTTCAGACATCTACAGCAGAAAAATTGCCAATTTGCAACTTCTTCCGTCATATTTCTGCCAAATCCTGCGTCAAAGTCAACAGAAATTTGTAAATTTGCATCGGATTCCGTCCTAACGGCGGCTTCCAAAAAATAATGTGTAATCACTAAAGGAGTATGCGTATGAAGAGATAAAGATATAAGGACATAAGACTGGACGTCCACTTTTGATTCTTGTTGTTCGATAATTGGGGAATTAGACAACAGTAGCAAGGACTGAAGTAGATAGTTCACGCCACCCGGCGTGGGCATTTACTCGTTTAAGCTACTAAGGTTATCCCCAATACCTCGAACAACGTAAACGAAGTAGATTGCTCACGTTTTTTGTTCCATTAATAAAAAAATCCAAATAAATGAATATTAACTTAAAAGAAAACAAAAATGAAGAATTTATTTACAATTGTATTGATGACGCTGGTTCCTATGATGGCAAGCGCACAAGGAGTATGGACAACAATCGAAACGTCCGCAGATGAACTAAAGGGTGAAAAAGGTGGAACACATTATAAGTATTCCGTAGAAGGAGTTGGTGAAATTGAAATTTACGATTGGAATGACTGTCTTGTTAGAGTTAGAACATATGAGGGGAGTTTTGATTATCAAGAAATTAAGTCAAGGCAAGTTATGAATTATAGTATGGGTGGAGGTGTTAGTACACAAAGTGTACCATATGCGACCCCTAGATTTTCTTCTACAGTCCTAATAGGTAAATATGACGATAATGGCAAGTTAAAAACTAAATCTGAAGAAGGATGGGAGGTAGATCATAGTCAGAACTGTCAGAACGTTACGGTTAATAAGAAGTGGTTCTTCTATCCGCAAAGTTGCAGGATAATCAAGAAGTTGGTAAAAGCAATGCAATCTGGGGATGGGTATGTTCGTATCGTTATCAAACGAAAAGAGATGCCTGATTTTGACTTGAAAATAACACCGTATTCTCAACAGAAATAAAAACACGCTTCATTTAATCTACATATAATTTATCACTAACCAGAATCGCAAGAAACTATGGCTTTAATAAAGTGTCCTGAATGTGGAAAAGAGATTAGCGACAAAGCTTTAGCTTGCCCTAACTGTGGTAACCCAATGAATCAACAATCACAGCAAGAAGAGTATCTTTGCTGTCCTAAATGTGGCTCTCGTGAACTTCATGCAGAGCACAAGGGCTTCAGTGGCGGTAAAGCTCTGGTTGGAGCACTCGTCACTGGTGGTATCGGTCTGTTAGCAGGTACAATAGGGAGTAGAGATACCCAAATTACCTGTCTCAAATGTGGAAACAAGTTCAAAGCTGGCGAGGCTTTGGTTAAGCGACCTAGTGGCGATAGCGTTTCGGAAGAAGAAGAAGATATGGTAGTTAACCTTCTTAAGTCAGGACAAAAATTGCAGACAGTTAAATGGTATAAAGAGAGACATAATTGCAGCTTGGCAGAGGCGAAAGACGCAGTAGATACCATCGCAGAAAAACACAGTTCAGAACTACCCTTTGCAAATGCCAGCGGCAGTGGATGCTCTATCATTATTCTTATTGGTATAAGCATAACATTAGGTGCAATGTTTATTTTGTAGCGTTACCATATAGTGGTTGTACCCGCCACAGATATAGCGAAGATTTATGCAGCATAATAAAGATGCCAAATATATCGACGGAATCCTTCTTTCCGAGCGTGATTTCAACGTAATCTATGATTGTCAGTTCATAGAGCCAGTACATCTGTCAGAGCGAAAATACAAACGAGATTTCATGGTAGAGTATAAACGCTCATTTGAGATTAAGGGCATTGACTTTCACTCTTGGCGGAACGATTTGTATGCGATGCTCAACACCTTGGGAGAGAATTATTATGATGGAATGTCTTTAGACTTAAAGCCTGAGCCCTGGAATGAATACGACGAAAAAGCCATTGCAATTTATTTGTTAGGCAGAAAACTTGGATATGTTGCAAGATGCGACACCGAAGAAGTTAGTAACATCATGCTTTTCAGCAAACATTACACTGCATCTTTCAAGCATGAATGTATAGGATATGAAATGTGCGAAATATCATATCTACGTGAATTTCATGATACGAGTAAGTTGCCTTATCAGGCAAATGTAATCTTAAAATCATCATCCATCAATACTGATTATGATGAATATGCGAAGTTTATAAAGGCATGTGCTGGCCATACAATTGGGGTTGATCTTTCTTTTTTGATTGATTATGAAGACTCCGTGGCTGAAGATTACTATGAACAAGAATACTACTACCTGTCTGAAGAACAAGAATCCTTCTTGAATAACTATATTGCCGTGAAGACAGATATGCAATCCACCATCGGCTTTATTGATAATGAATTTATTAGGAGGCAATACAAGAAGACTCCAATGGCTGGATTTATAGAAGATGTTGTGATTGATGGCCTTAAAGAGCAAGTTGAGATTAGACTGAGGCTGATGATGGAGAAAAGTGTCATCAACAAAAACTACCTGAAAGCATATACTGCTCTCGAAAACTATTTCTCCTCTTTCGGTGATGTTGGTATATATAGCATATCATTGGCCGATTTGGTGAAAATCGTGCCACGAAAATCGCGCTCTATTTCTGCCTATGAACCTTTGGTCAAATATCTAAAAGAGTATCATGCTATAACGCTAAACATTATGGAATGATACCATAAATCGGAAAATCTCGTTGTTTTTTGGGGTTCTTTATCCTCTCAATTGTTTCGTCATATCTTATCAGATAAGGAATGAGCTAATTTTTCCATACCTTCCTTCTCTATTCCATTGTTGACTATTTTCTCCTTTTGTCATTACCCATAGGGGTGTATATAATTTGCGGACGCATCTCCCATTCTTTTCTTGCCCGTTCTCGCTCCAATTTCTTCTTTGCCCTTTCCTTTTCTTTAGCTCTCTTCTCTGGCGAAAGATGTGAAAAGTCATACTTGCTGTATTTCTTCAATACGGAATTATAGTATCCTTGCTTTATCCTTCCGTCAGCAAAGGCTTTGCTCAGTATGCAGATGACGACAGAAGCCAGACACAAGCATTTTATTTCCTTCTTTTCACCTTGTTCAGTAAAGAACAAGTAACGTTCCTTGTTTTGAATATCCTCAATAAAGAGATCGGAAGAAGAAAACACATAGCCTTCCCCAAAGACAGACCCCAAATCCTTATAGAATCTTCTCACATTGACTCCACTCTGGTATAGCCCATTCAAAACTGCAATACATGTTTTGAAAGGAAGTTCGAGTCTCATAACTTTCTCGCACTTGCCATTATTATAAGCTTCTATGACAGATGCCTTGTTCTTTTTAATTGCCGTGCCATATTTTCTCCAGATACGGCCCTTCTCGTCTTTTACATATTCCATAGCTAATCAAAACATCATTTGAATCAAAATCTAATCAGTAAGACACGACTCTATTCTTCTCTATTATGCAATAGAACTGATAAATGGCTCCAATCCTTTGGAAAATAA
>OCTX012291462.1_pt1 | contig 28971 bp, 23 predicted proteins | sample 1539691 | NCBI WGS metagenome assembly OCTX01 (sample SAMN02144231, study PRJEB22623) | gut metagenome | biome: sheep rumen | host: Ovis aries | place: New Zealand
AATACAGATACTGAATATAATGAACTTATATTAAACACATTAGGAATAGATGAGCAAGGAAACATGACTAAAATGCAACCGGACTACATTATCTATATAAAAAATCAAAGCGATACAAAAGAATTAGATCAAGATCCTATATGGGAAGCGTCAAAAAAGGCTGCTAGTGAATTCGGAATTCCAATTGTAATAGTTGATAGAGAAAAAGTAAAAGAAAACGAAAAGCAGAAAATTTCTAGTGCGTTCACTGCATTAGATGAACAAGAATGGCATGATACAAGCCTAATAGCAAGAGCAATACAACAAATTGAACATTTTAAAAGCAGGTATGGTATTGAAGAGATTCCAGAAAATGCTGCAAGATATGCAGATAGCGAATCGTTGGAAAACATAAAAAGGTATGTAAGAGCACAACAACGCAGAGAAATGAAAGAAACTTCAATTCCTGACTTAAGTCTAGCTGATTCTACTCAGGAGACATCTGTTGAGAAAAAACAAGATATTCTACAAAGACAAGCAAGATTAAAAGAAGAAAATGCAATTGGTGGAGAAGAAAGATGAGAAAATTAAAGAATAATCAAATAGTTGATTTAAAGAATAAAAATGAATATGAAAAAACAATAGCGCTTGGAAGAATGTCTAAAAATATTAATTTGATCTTTGAGAAGAATAAAAAAGCCAAGCCTAAGGATAATAACTAAAAATTAATCAAAGCATATAAAAACACATCTCTAATTATAAAATAGAGATGTGTTTTTTATTTGGAGCCTACAACCGGGATTGAACCGGTGACCTCAGCCTTACCAAGGCTGCACTCTACCAACTGAGCTATGTAGGCAATTATGCAGTTCAAAATAAACAACATAATGATTGTAAGCAATTTAATCTAAATTATCAAGATTCTTGATAGTCTTTTTTCTAATTCTTTGAATAGCATTATCAATTGCTTTAGAGTTTGAATCAAGTTTTTTAGCAATTTCTTCATATTTATAACCTTTTAATAAAAGGTCTAAAACATTTTTTTCAAAATCACTTAAGTTTTTATCAAGAGTGTCATTGATTTCATTCATATATTCTTTCTTAGTAATAGTATCTAGAGGATCTTCAAAAGAATTGTTTAAAACTGTATCAATAGTTTCGTTTGAACTATCATCATCAGATCCGTTTAAAGAAACATAGTTGTTTAAAGGCATATGTTTTTGTCTATTAGAATTCTTGACAGCATTAATCAATTGTCTTTCAATGCAAAGGTTTGCAAAAGTATTGAAAGAAGCATCTTTAATAGGGTCATAATTCATAATAGCTTTGAATAGACCGATTCGGCCTTCTTGCATTAAATCATCTTTTTCAGCACCATTAATAAAGTAGTTTGAAACTCTAATCTCAATTAATGATTTATATCTTTCGATAATTTCATTTAATGCTTGAGGGTCATTTTTACGTATTTGATTAATTAGTTCTTCGTCAGAAACTGCCATTCAAACACTCCTTAAAACTCATGTAATGCCTAATTATTATATTGTTTAAGTATTGTAATGTCAATAAAAATATATTAAAATTAACAAGCGGAGGACAATCATGGCTTTTGATGGAATCACTTTAAATTCAGTAATAAAAGAACTTAATAGCATTGTTGGCGCAAGAATTAATAGTGTTTTTGAACCAACACCACATGAAATCATTATATCTGTATATAATGGTTCTAATTTGGCGCTTGATATTGATGTCTCTGCTAGTAATTACAGAATGAACTTAACAACTCATCAAAAGAAGAATCCTCAAGTTGCACCACAATTTTGTATGCTATTAAGAAAATACTTGATTGGTGGAAGAATAAAAAGAATATACAACAAAGGTCTTGAAAGAATTGCTTATATAGAGTGCGAGTGCATAAACGAGATGAACGATAGAGTAAATAGAACTTTGATTATTGAGCTAATGGGAAAATACAGTAATATTGTTCTAGTAAATGAGGGCTTTACTATCATTGATGCATTAAAGAAGTTTGATAGTGAAGGCGAATCTCGTTCGATAATGCAAGCAAGACCATATATTGAACCAGTTGAAAATAAAAGTGACTTTACTCAAACGAGTGAGAAAGATTTTATTAACACAGTTCTTAACGATGAGAATAAAACTTTAGAAACAGCTATACCTAACAATTATACTGGTATCAGTAAGATGTTTATTCAAAGTACAATTAATGAATTAAACTTCTCAAACACAGTAGGCGAAAAAACTGTAAAAGCAATATACAACTATATAAGTGATATTTTAAATTCGGATAATTTTAACTGTGTAAGTTTTAAAAACAACTATAGTATTGTTTCTAATAAAGAAGAGAAGGAAGTATATCAAACAAATTTCTTTTTAGATGATTTCTATTTTAAGAAGGATGCTGACGAGTATTTCATAAACTATAGAAACACTTTATTGAAAATACTAAATGGAACTTTAGATAAAGTTACTAAGAAAATGGATAATATCGAAGGCAAGATTGAATCATGCAGAGATATGGACAAGTATAAAGAATATGGCGAGTTGATATTATCTAATATATATAAATTTGAAGATGAGAAATATAACAACTATATAGAGGTTGAAAATTTCTACGATAATAATGAAACAATCAAAATTAAGATTGATTCGAATATTAGTGCTTCTCAAAATGCTGAAAAGTATTTTAAGAAATATAATAAGATGAAAAACACATTAAAGATTACTAAGATTCAAAAAGAGGAAACAGAACGTGAACTTGATTATCTCGGATCTTTAATTGAAGAACTAGATAGATGTCAGACTGTCCAAGATATAGATGACGTATATAATGAAATAAACGAAAATATCTTGTTTACTGATATTAAACTTAAGGGAAAGAATAAAAAACAAGCTCAAAAGGATAAATCTACATTAGATAACTATTTAAGAACAACTGTTGATGAGTATGATTGTTTCATTGGAAAGAATAATAGACAAAACGACAATTTAACACTTAAAGTAGCAAGAGATAATGATATCTGGCTTCATACTAAAGATATTCATGGTAGCCATGTTATCTTACGAACAAATGGGGAGATGCCAAAGATTTCTACTATAGAAAAGGCAGCTAAGCTTGCTGCATACCATAGCAAAGCTAAATACTCATCACATGTTCCTGTGGATTATTGTTTTGTTAAATTTGTTAAGAAACCTAAGGGAGCGGTCCCAGGATACGTAATTTACTCAAATAATAAGACAATTTATGTGGATCCATAGTAAAATAGGTATATTTTTAGTAAAATTACTACATCGACAGATGTGGTAATTTTGTTGTTGAAAAATGGTATAAATTATACTATAATTATGCCATCGTTGGAAGGAAGGTATATGAGCGAAGGAATTGGCATCGATTTAGGCACTGATTCAACAATAATTTATTCCAATACTAAAGGAATAATATTGAATGAGCCATCAATCGTTGCGGTAGATATACTTACAAAAGAACCAATTGAATATGGCAAGAAAGCAAAAGCGATGCTAGGCAGAACGCCTAAAGACATTACAACTATCGAACCACTTAAAGATGGCGTAATATCTAGTTTTTCGCTAACAGTTAAGATGCTTAAACACTATTTAAAGAAAATTGGCTCTAATAAAGCATTGTTTCAAAAAGCAATGATTTGTGTACCTTCAAATATAAATAGCGTTGAAAAGCAAGCTGTAGTTGATGCCATACTTAGATGTGGAATTAGAAATGTTTGGTTAATAGAAGAACCAGTTGCGGCTGCAATTGGTGCTGGATTAGACATTTTTAAAGACAAAGCCAATTTTATTGTAGATATCGGTGGTGGAACAACTGATATTGCTGTAATTTCAAAAGGATCAACAATATTAAGTAACTCAATATTAACGTCTGGAAATGATTTTACAGAGATAATAAGAAAGTATATGCTTGATAGATATGAAATCGCTATTGGTACACTAACAGCAGAAGATATTAAATTTGAAATAGGTTCGGTTATCCAAAGAGAACACATGGTTGAAACCAAATGTAGGGGAAGACATACTAAAACTGGAATGCCTGTGGAAATATCAATTAACAATACGGAACTTGAAAAGCTATTACAAGCGGAAGCTATAAAAATAGTAGATGCTATTAAAGAAATAATAGAAAGAACTCCACCTGAAATGATGGAAGAAATATCAGATAATGGCATTTATTTGACTGGTGGTGGAAGTAAATTGTTTGGAATCGACAAACTTATTAAACAATATACCGGTATTAATGTTTTTATTGCAAACGATCCTGAAATTTGCGTTGCAAAAGGAACAGGGAAAGCTTTGTTAAATAAAAACTTTATTCAATAAATTTATACAAAATTATTTTACAAAAAGAAAAGGAAGTAAAAAAATGAACGAAATTAATAACCCAAGTAGATTAAAGAAATTAAAGATTAATTTTCCTAAGTTTTCAATGAAGAGCGCAGAAAATGTTGACTTATCAGATATCGACTTAGAAAAATTAGCACAAAAACCTGTAAAGAAGAGAAAAGAAAATTATCCACATACAAACTACACAACAATTAAGGAATGCTTCTACAAGAGTTGTAAAGAATTTCCTGATAAACCAGCTATTTTAGAGAAACCAGACCATAAAACACCTTATCAAGAAATTTTATACAAAGATTTCTATGCTGATGTACAAGCTTTTGGTACAGCAATAACAAAAGTTTTAAATAAACCAAATGCAAGAATCTTAATTACTGGTGAAACACAATATGGATGGTACTTATCATACATGACAGCTCTATGTGGCGCAGGTCTAGCTATTCCAGTTGATAGAGAATTACCAGACAACGAATTAGAAAGTGTTATTAATAGATCAAGAGCGGATATCGTTATTTATTCATCAAGAAAAGCTGATTCAATCAAGAATATTAGAAAGAACATTCCAACAGTTGAATATTTCGTTGAAATGAATTCTGACAAAGCTTTAGATGGACAAGATGTTGGTTTAAAAACATTATTAGAATTAGGAAGAAATGTTGTTACTTCAGGTGATGATAGCTTCAGTAAAATTGAAATTGATCCAGATGAATTTAAAGTATTAATTTTTACATCAGGAACAACTTCAAATTCTAAAGGTGTTATGATTTGCAACAGAAGTTTAGCTGAAAACATTAACGCTGTTACAGCATATGTTACATTATATCCAACTGATAGATTGTTCTCAGTATTACCATTACATCATACATATGAATCAACAATCGGATTCTTATATCCAATGGCACTTGGTGCATCAGTTGCTGTTTGCGAAGGTTTAAGATATATTCTTCCAAACATTCAAGAATCAAAACCAACTGCGTTATTAGCAGTTCCATTATTAATAGAAACACTTTATAAGAAAATCAATGAAGGAATTAAGAAGAGCCACAAAGCTACATTAGTTTCATCAATGATTGCTACAACAAACCTACTTAAAAAAGCAGGATTAGATATTAAGAAGAGAGTATTCAAAGATATTTATGATCAATTAGGTGGAAGATTAAGATTAATTGTTTCTGCAGCTGCACCTATTGATAAAAAAGCTGGAAAATGGTTAGAAGATATAGGAATTATCTTCTTACAAGGATATGGATTAACAGAAACATGCCCAATTTCAGCTGTTACACCAGACTTCGATCCAAGAGTTGGACCTGCTGGAAAACTTATCTGGCAAGCAAAGGCAAAAGTTATAAATAAAAATGAAGATGGCGAAGGCGAAATTTGTGTTAAAACACCTACAGTTATGTTAGGATACTATGAGAACGAAGAGGAAACAAAGAAGGTTATTGATGAAGAAGGATACTTCCACACAGGAGATATCGGATACATTGATGATGAAGGATTTATTTTCATTACTGGTAGAAGCAAAAACGTTATTGTAACACAAAATGGTAAAAACATTTATCCAGAAGAAATAGAATTATTATTAGATAAAGTTCCAGAAATTAAAGAATCTATGGTTTATGGAAAAGAACCAGAAGGTGAAATGGCAAAGAGAAAAGATGCTAAAGAATTAATTATCACAGCAAGAGTTATTCCAAATACTGATGAAATCGAAAAACTTCATGGAACAGGATTAACAGACGAAGCTATTAAAGAAATCATCTGGAATAGAATTAAAGAAGTAAACAAGAAATTAACTGGATATAAAGCTATAAAAGAATTAGAAATTAAAGAAGGCGAGTTTGAAAAGACATCTACAATGAAGATTAAGAGATTCAAAGAGATTTCTAAAAAGCCAAATAGCAAAGAAGAAAATACTGATAAAAAGAATGCATAATTTACCTTAAAAAATAGTAAAAAACGGATACAAAATTACCAAGAATTGACAATGTAATATATGAAATATTTCGCTGTGGAAAATTCACAGGCCACTAGGGAAATAATAAATTGTTGTTTTGTAACAATTTTGTAATATTCGTAATAAAAGTGTAAATTAATATAGTTTGTTTTTAATTGACTTTTAATTTGCATATGTATAAAATACTAGATATATTGAAGAAGTATATCTAGTATTTTTCAATATTTAGGAGGTAAAACTATGTTTACAATGCCTAGAAAAGGGATAGTAAACGTGAAGATGGTAATCACGGAAGAAAAGATATTATCTAATATCGAGAAAGTTCATAGAATAATTAACCCAGACAGCAAAAAGCAAATTATCGAATTAGATGATAATTCTTACTTTAAAGATTTAATTGAATCTATCAAAACGTATTTAATTGAATATCCAAAGAAGAAAAACTTCCCTAAATCTGTTTATGATGCAGCATTTAGCTTAGTTGAGTACGCTACAGAACAATTCGATGCAAATACTAAGAAAGTTGAATCTTTAATTAAACAAAGAGAAATAAATACAAAATTAGGAGCTATTTTAAAGCAAACATTAGCTATTATTCAAACTCCTAATGCTGAATGGCAAAAAGCTATTATTAATGTTCAAAATAGATATCCAGCAGAAATTATTAGCGCTTTAAACGTAGTTGGCTTTGAAAATGGAAAAGCAGAGAAGAGTGCTAAATATAAAGAAGCAGTTAAATTAATCAATGCTAGAGTTTCTAACTTAGAAACAAACTTACATATTGAAATTGATTTAGAGAGAATTGAAGATAAATCTAAAGCATTAAGTTATATTGGAATTGAAATAGCAGATGCTTTAAAAACAATTCCTACACCACGTGATTCTGAATCAATTGAAACAATTGAACAACCAGTTCAAGAAGTGGTTGAAGAACCAGTTGTAGAAACTGTTGCTATTGAAGAGCAACCAGTTCAACAACCTGTACAACAAATTGTTGAACAACCAGTTGAATCTGTAATTGAGGCTGAAATGGCTAAGTTTGATATACCACAAATTAATCAAACACCAGTTCAAGCTCCGGTACAAGAAGCAACACCAGCGCCAGCTCCAAGAAGAGTTACAGCAGCAGATATTGCAGCAGCTCAAAGAGAATTAATGGCTGAGGAACAACAAAGAAGACAACAAGTTCAACAACCAGTTAGACAACCTGTACAACAAGCTAGAGTACCACAACAATTAAATGTACCAAGATATGGTCAAGTTATAAATCCACAAAATCAAGTACAAAGACAACCTGTTGCTCAAATGCATCCTCAACAAAGAGTTCAAGCACAAGCAGCAAGACCTGTACAAGTACAACAAGCTCAACCACAACAATCAAGTGTTTATGCTCAACATGTTGCAGAAACAACTAAAGAAGTTAAACCAACATTGTGGGAAAGATTTAAAAAGACTAAATTTGCTAGAGCATTCTCTTACTTATTTAAGGTTAGAGTTGTTCTACAATTACCAGAAGGACAAGAAGATCAAAGCAGATAATTGAGACTAGTAGAAACCTCTCAAGATAATCTCTTGGGAGGTTTTTTATACTAAATTTATAAGAAAAAAGTATTGACATCAAATTAAAAATAATCTATAATAAAACACGTGCTAATAAAGAGCATATGATTATGCGCCTTTAGCTCAGTTGGTCAGAGCATCCGGCTCATAACCGGGCGGTCCAAGGTTCAAATCCTTGAAGGCGCACCACTTTTTCTTAGTACACAAATTAATATTTATGGGCAGATGGCCGAGTGGCTAAAGGCGGCAGACTGTAAATCTGTTCTCGTAAGGGTACGATGGTTCGAATCCATCTCTGCCCACCATACATTTAAGACTAATCATTTTGATTAGTCTTTTTTGTTGCTTAAAATATGACAATTACATATCAAAAAAAGAAAATACTTGAATATCTTAGGAATTAAAACGATAATTAATATATAAGCATATTAGGAGGTATATATGGAGAAGAAAGGAAACAATACTTTTATATTAGGAGTTGTAGTAGCAATAATTTCTCTATTAGCTATTGGATGTATTTGCTATGTATTTACAATGTTAATGAGAGAAAATAATAAGAATATTGCAAATACATCAAATATAATAAATACAAATACAACTACAAATACTGTCAATAATTTAAATAATAACAATATGGTAAATAATACAATTACAAAAACTGAAATAGATAATAATTTAGAAAGTAAAAAATTTACAATATCAAGAGTTCAAATAACAGATGATGGATACATACTTTATACACATTTATTAGCAGATGAACCAAGAATGGTTAGTCAAGTGGAATATAATAATATACTAAATGGAGAATCATTTAAGTTCAGAGGACGTGAATGGTTACTTAGCAAAATTGAAGAAAATGGTGGAACAATATTAAAAGAAAAAAACTCAGAAAATGAAAAGAATATTGCTATAAGAAAAGATGCCACAGGAAAGTATTATGTAGAGAGAACAGGAAGTGGTGCTATTGCTGATTTAGCAGACTATAAATCAGAAGAAATTACAACATATACAGTTAAAAATACTATAAAATGTCTTGGAACTTATGAATCATTTGAATATGATAAAAACACAAAAGAAGTAAAAATAACCAATAGTGCAGATATGGTTAAATATAATACAATAGGAGAATTCGTAGATGTTATGAAAACATGTCAACGCTATGATACTCATGAACTTTATGGACAATGCACAGGATATTTTTTAGAAGGAAATATGATAGTAATACAATGTAGAGATGAATAGTAATTAAGGCAAAAAATATTTTAGTTTTTTAGGAGGTTGTTATGGAAAAGATCGTAAGATGTGAAAGCTGCGGTGCAATGGTAAAAGTTTTAATTGATTGCACATGTGATGGTTGTGGTATTAAATGCTGCAATGAGCCAATGAAAGAGATTTCAGAGGAAGAAGCTAAGAAATACTTAGAAAACAATTAAATTTTTAATTAAAAGACTAGAAAGTAAAATTTCTAGTCTTTTTTGTTAATATTTACCATTTTTATCAAATAAGACAAATGTTGAAATTTCGACATTTGTAATGTATTTGATATAGTATTTTTAAGCATTTATGATATAATAAGAGCGTTCATAATACTAAGGTTTAGGAGTATAAATGGATTTGTTTTTAAAATGGAAAAAGAATGAAAATGTTTTTACTTTAGGAAAGCTTTCTAAAAGTGAAAATAAATATTTTTTTGAAATCGATAAAGAAGGATTTAAGAATGCAGTCTTAAATGGTTGTGTTGGTATTCCAGGGTTTAAACTAGGTGAAACATTGTTTGAAAGTGATGTATTATTTAAATTCTTTAAAAATAGAATTGTTTCTGCAGATGCAGATCAAATAGAAGGTATTTTAGAAAAGTATAATCTAGATAAGTATGATGATATGGAATTATTAAAAGCAACAAAAGCAAAGTTACATGGTGACAATTATTTTGTAGAGGAGTAGTTAATGGGAAGTTCAAGAAAGAAAGAATTTATTGACTTTTTTGAAAAAGATAGATCTGGTGTTCATTGTATTTATGATAACCAATATCTTTTATTAAACGACTCTACAAGTATTTATAAATGTGCAAAAAGCTGGATCATATTATCACCAACATCATTAATGAGTGGAATAGGAGACAGAAAAGAATGTCTTTTAAAATCATACATATATGATACTGATGATACAGAGCGTTCAGCCACTGATAAACAAATGCTTAAAGCAAATAATTTTATACTTCCAGAGATTGCAAAAGCCTTTGGATTAGAAGCAGCAAGTTATGGAAGATTTAGAATCGTTGATGATTTTGAAGGCGAATTAGGAAGAGAAGAAAATATTGCATATATAAGAGATAGACAGCCAGTATATAGACTAGAACCAAAAAAAGAATATCTTTTAACACCAACATTTTTAAATAATAACGAAGAATTTATGCCATTTGGAGATGTTATTCCCAATGATAAAGACCATAATGTTAGCAACATATGGAGACAAATTGAAAGATTTTTATTAGAGAGAAATATTTCTAAAGATAATATTCAACAAGTTAGAAAACAATATGTGTTAAAATCAATATTTGGTGCATTCGTAGAATTGAATGATAATCATAATTATAATGATGGTTTAATTTTTACAGATGATAGAAGCAACAGAACAGTAAGATTAGCACCAGCATATGATTTAGATTATTCTATGGGAATATATAATATTAGTCCAATGGGCACACCAAATAGATTTGTAAAAATTGCAAGTGATGGTGGGATGGAAGTTACCAGCATGCTAAAAGAATTTGATAAAGATCTAACTGAAAAAGATTTAAACAAACTTTTAGAAGCACTTGATCCAGACAATATTACTAAGATCATATATGATGCAGATAAAAGACATAATTTAAAATTGACAATAGATGTAAAGCATGAATACATGACTTTCTTTGAAAAAAAATACAAAGAAATAGACTCTTTCTATAAAGAACGATATGGAAAAGATATAGACGATTAAGGAGAAACAATGAGAAAACTAAATGAATGTGCAGATTATAAAAACATAAGAGAAATAATCAATTACATGTGTTCAAAATGGCCAGAAAATAAGGCTTTTACTTTGAAAGAAAAAATTAAAGATAAAATTAAATATACAGATATTACTTTTAAGCAATACAAAAATGAAATCAATTACATCGGAACAGCTTTGAGAAATCTAAAAGTAGATGATTTAAGAGTTGCCATCATCGGTGCTAACAGCTATCCATGGGCAGTAAGCTTCTTAGCAACTACAACAGGAGATGCAATTGCTGTACCACTAGATAAAGGATTACCAGATGATGAAATTGAAATGTCATTAATTAGATCTAAAGCAAATGTAATTGTATTTGATAGCAAATATAAAGATGCTTTAGTTAACATGATGAATAAAGGAAAAACATTCTTAAAACAATTCATTTGTATTGATGATATCGATATGGAAGAGTTTAAGACTAAAGTAAAAACAGGCGCTGTAACAACATTTAAAGAATTCTTAAACAAAGGTAAAGAATTATTTAAAAAGGATAAAAGCTTTACTAAAGTAAAAATAGACGATGATAAGACTTGTGAAATTGTATTCACATCTGGAACAACTTCACAATCTAAGATGGTTGAATTATCAAATAGAAACGTAGCATCAAATGTTGCTGCATTAAATAAAGTAGAAACAATTTATGATAATGATACAACAATTTGTTTATTACCATATCATCATACATTCGGATCAACAGGATTATTGTTTATGCAAAGTAATGGCGCAAGAGCAGTATTCTGTGATGGATTAAGATATATTCAAGATAACTTCTTAGAGTACGGAGTTACAACATTTATAGGTGTTCCATTATTAATTGAAGCTATGGATAAAAAAGTTTGGGCTAAAGTTGAAAAAATGAAAAAGACTAAACTTATTAAAATGGCAATGAAAGTAACAAATGCCTTAAGACATATTGGAATTGATTTAAGACAAAAAGCATACAAAGAAATACATGAAAACTTAGGAAAGTTAAGATTCATAGTTAGTGGTGCTGCAGCATTAGATCCAAAAGTTGCAAGAGATTTTGATGCTTGGGGATTCTTAGTAGCACAAGGATATGGATTAACAGAAACATCTCCAGTTATTTCAGGAGAAAGTGATAAAGAACGTAAAATTGGTTCAGTAGGTATGCCATTACCAGGAGTTGAAGCAAGAATTGATAATCCAGATGAAAATGGAATTGGTGAAATCTGTGTTAAAGGTCCTAACGTTATGAAAGGATATTGCGACAATAAAGAAGCAACTGATGAAGTTTTAGTTGATGGATGGTTCCATACAGGAGATCTAGGAAGAATAGATAAAAAGGGATATATCTTTATTACTGGACGTAAGAAGAACGTAATTGTATTAAAGAATGGTAAAAACATTTTCCCAGAAGAACAAGAAGCACTTTTAAATCAAAAGGATTATTGTGTTGAGAGTTTAGTATTCGGAAAACCAGACAGAGACGATGATTTATTAATTAGTGTTGAAATTCAATATGATAAAGATTATTTCAAAAGTAAGTTAAATATGACTGATGAAAAAGAAATTTATGATTATATTTGGGAAGATATTAAGAAATTTAATACAACAGTTCCAAAGTATAAACATATTAAGAAATTATATTTAACAGCCGATGAAATGATTAAAACAAGTACAGCTAAGACAAAGAGAAATGAAGAAATAAAGAAAATATTAGCTAGTGAAAAATAGAAAAGTCTGAATAAGACTTTTCTTATGTTGTTGGAGGATAAATGTCTAAACAAAAGAAAATAATTATTATTGTTTCATGTATAATTTTAGTTATTGGTTTAGCAATTGGCGGTTACTTCTTATATGTTAATATTCGTGAAAACAACGAATATGAAACTGCACTAACATTAGTTGATGACTTAAACATTGAAGCAGGAAAGTATCTCAAACTAGATGATTTAATTAGCAATCTAAATGGAACAAAGGAAGAAAATTTTATTATCAATACTTCAAAATGTGGAGAGCAAAGCATCTCATTTAAATACAAATGCCCACATGGCATGGAGCATGAAAAGACATTTACTATAAATATTAAAGACACCACAGCTCCTAAGATTCTAAGTGATTCAAGTTATACAATAACAAAAGGAAGTACAGCAGACTTAACTAAAAAGATATTTGCAGTAGATAATATTTGTGGAAAACTACAAACAAAAATTTTAGGAACATATGATGTAAATAAAGTTGGAAGATACAATGTAGTCTTTTCAGCTAAAGATGACAGCGGAAATGAAACTTTAAAGAATGCAGTATTTAATGTGGTTGAACCAGATCCAACAGAAAATAAAAAGACAACAACAAACAACAAAATAGAATATAAAGATATTGTTAAAGAACATAAAAATAGAAAAACAAAAATCGGACTTGATATTTCTGGCTATCAAAAAGATATAGACTGGGATTTATTAAAGAAATCTGGAGTTGAATTTGTTTTTGTAAAGATAGGATATCAAGAAGGCTTTGGTGGTGATCTTGGATATGATTCACGTTTTGAAAGAAACATGAAAGAAGCAAATAGAGTCGGAATTCCAGTTGGAGGATATTTCTTTTCGTACGCAAAAACAACTGATGAAATAAAAGAACAAACAAAATTTATCGCAGATGGTTTATCAAAATATAAAGTAGATCTTCCAGTATACTTTGACTGGGAAGATTGGTCAGATATGAATAGACAAGAATTAAGTATATATGACATGAACTTAATGGCACATGTATTTGATGAAGAAATGCAAAGCTATGGATACAAATCAGGATTATATAGTAGTGCATATTATTTAAAAAATATTTGGGCTGGCGAAGAGTTTGATAATATTTGGCTTGCGCAATACAACAAAGAAGTTACATATCAAGGAAAATACTATATATGGCAAAGATGTGATTATGGTCACATCGAAGGTATCGATGGAAATTTAGACGTTGATATCATGTATTTAAATTAGTACATAAAAGGTTATTCTACACAACTAATAACCTAATATTATAAAAGAGGTAAAACAATGGACATTATTAATGTAATAGCTACAGAGTTGGGTGTAAAAGACACTCAAGTACAAAAAACAATCGAGCTACTAGATGAGGGTAACACAGTTCCTTTTATTGCAAGATATAGAAAGGAAGCAACAGGAAATCTATCAGATGAACAATTAAGAGATTTAAATGATAGACTTACTTATTTAAGAAACCTAGAAGCAAGAAAGCAAGAAGTTACAACATCAATTGAAAACCAAGGAAAGATGACTGAAGAAATAGCGGCTGCTTTAGCACAAGCTATGACTTTAGCAGATGTTGAAGATATCTACAGACCTTATAAACAAAAGAAGAAAACAAGAGCAACAGTTGCTAAAGCTAAAGGTCTAGAACCACTTGCAGATGATATATTTGCTCAAGAGTCAACATCATCAATTTATGAAGAAGCAAAGAACTATTTAAATGATGAAGTAGAAACTCCTGAGGATGCTCTAGCTGGAGCTAAAGATATAATTGCTGAACAAATTTCTGATGATACTGAATTCAGAAAGATGATCAAAAAGATTTATAACAAAGAAGCAGTTATTCAAACAGAAGGAACAAAACCAGAAGAAAAAACAAATTACAACATGTATTATGCATTTGAAGAAAAAGTTGGTTCAATTCCTAGTCATAGAATTTTAGCTATCAACAGAGGAGAGAAAGAAGAATTCTTAAAAGTTAAAATAGTAAAACCAGATGATAAGATTCTTTATTCAATTATTAAAAAGACAATTAAAAACTGGGATGCTGTTTTAAAATTTAAAGATAATTTAGTTGAAACAGATATTAATAAAATTACTCCTGATATTTCAAGAGAAGAATTAATCGTTGAAGCAATTGTTGATGGATGGTATAGATTAACTGAACCATCTGTAGATAGAGAAATTAGAGCAGACTTAACAGAAAAAGCTGATGAACAAGCTATTAAAGTTTTTGGAAAGAATGCAAAACAATTATTATTAGGAGCCCCATTAAAAGGATTAACTGTTTTAGGATTTGACCCTGCTTATAGAACAGGATGTAAGTTAGCTATCATTGATGAAACAGGAAAAGTTTTAGGAACTGGAGTTGTATATCCAACAGAACCTCAAAATGATATTGAAGGTGCTAGAAAAACTTTAATTGATATGTTTGATAAATATGGAATCAACATGGTAGCTATCGGAAATGGTACAGCTTCAAGAGAATCTGAACAATTCGTTTCAGATACTATTAAAGAATATAAAGCAAAAACAAATAAGGATGTTTATTATGCAATAGTAAGTGAAGCAGGAGCTTCAGTTTACTCGGCATCAAAACTAGCAACAGAAGAATATCCAGACTTAAACGTTTCACTAAGAGGAGCAATTTCAATTGCAAGACGTTTACAAGATCCATTAGCTGAGTTTGTTAAGATTGATCCTAAGGCTATTGGAATTGGACAATATCAACATGATGTTGACCAAAAGAAATTATCTGAAAACTTAAGCGAAGTAGTAGAAGATGCAGTTAATGAAGTTGGTGTAGATATCAACACTGCAACACCATCATTACTACAATATGTAGCTGGTATTAATTCAGGAGTTGCTAAAAACATTGTTAAGTACAGAGATGAAAACGGCAAGTTTACAGAAAGAAAAGAATTATTAAAAGTTCCTAAGCTAGGTAAAGTTGCATTTGAACAATGTGCTGGTTTCATTAGAGTTCCAGACGGAAAGAACCCACTTGAAATTACAGCTGTTCACCCTGAATCATACAAACAAACGGAAGCTTTATTGAAATTAATTGATGCTAAAAAAGAAGATTTATTAGATAAAGAAAAATTAACTCATATCAAACTAAAATTAAATGAGCTTAATGTTGCAAAAACAGCCCAAGAATTAGAAATTGGCGAGCCAACATTAAAAGACATTATCTCAGAATTAGAAAAGCCAGGAAGAGATCCTCGTGATGATATGCCTAAACCAATTTTAAGATCTGATGTTTTAAAATTTGAAGATTTACAAGTTGGACAAGAGCTTACTGGTACAGTAAGAAATATAACAGACTTCGGAGCATTCGTTGATGTAGGAGTTAAGCATGATGGTTTAGTTCATATTTCTGAATTATCAGATAAATTTGTAAAGAATCCATCTGAAATAGTTTCAATTGGAGATATCGTAAAAGTAAAAGTTATTGATATAGATTTTGAAAAACAAAAAGTTAAATTATCAATGAAAGGTATTCCCCAATAATTTTAAAATAAGAAATTGAGAATAAAAAAGAACCCCTAGGGGTTCTTTTATTTTTATATTAATATAAGTGCTGTTGTTATAATTGAAACTGAGTTCCATAATAAGTGAAAAAGGTAAGTTACAGCAATGTTATTTGTTTTTAAATATAAAAGTGAGATTGGAACTGCAATTGTTGCATATTGTAATACAAATAACCATTGAATAGGATTAAAGAAAGCATAAGGAATTACATGCATTACACTAAATAATAATGAAGAAACAACTACGAATGCAGCATTATTCTTTAAGAACTTTCTTAGGAATCCTCTAAAGAATCCTTCTTCAACTGCTGGTCCAAGTATTAATCCAAATATAATTAAGAACCATAATGGCATACTAGTAACTGCTGTTTGATTACTTGCATTAGTCTTTGTTATTAAAATTAAGAATATTCCAATTACAATTTGCGCAATAAATCCAATTAAAAATATTGGTGAAATAATATTTAAATAAGTTGAAAAATTTTTAAATAATAATTTAACATCTCTAATAATTTCTTTTCTTAGCATTAAGAATATTACAATGAACATTACAGAGAACATGACTGCATTTACCCATGTTGAGTTGTGCAACATGAAATCGGTTGCGTTAAACCATTTAAACATTAAACTAAATATTCCACAGTAAAAGAATATATAAACTATTGTAAATAAAATTATATAAGTTAATGTTTTACAAGTATTAACTGGTTCGACAGTTGGAGCAATTTGTTTTTGATAAAGTTTATCATATGCTGGTATTAATGTTGTAACCAGTAATAAAATTCCCATCATTAATCCTAGCGCAGTAGGAGTAAGGAATGAGGCAAATATTCCAATAACTGTAATAGAGTTTCTATTATTAACTGGATTTCTAGCTGCTAATATTATTAAGAGGATATCTAAGACAATAGCAACAACTAGTGTTTTATAATTTATCTTATTACTGTTCTCAAGAACTTGATTTAATTTTTCTTCATCTACAGCATCACCATAAAAAGACTTAGCAATTGAAAGTATTTCTTCACGATCTGAGCCAGATAGAATAGCGTTATCAGCTTTTGTGTTATCTTGAATCAATGATTGAGCACCCTTAAATATGCATGCTAATATTGAAAGTGATGCAAGTACTATAATTAATATGCGTTTTGTTGTTGTTTTCATTTTTACCTCCAAAAACATAATAATCTTAACGTATTTAGCTGAAAAATTCAAATGTTTAATTGTTTCAAATGTGTTAAATCCATTGAAAAACTTACAATTTATTGCTAAAATAGATATGTTAAAAATTTATAGGAGGCATAAATATGAAAAACGAATTAGAAATTATTGATATTAAAGCAATGGAAGTACTTGATTCTAGAGGAAATCCTACAGTTCAAGTAGAAGTAATGGTTGATGGAGGATTCACAGGTGTTGCTATGGTTCCATCTGGAGCATCAACAGGAGCTTTCGAAGCAGTTGAATTAAGAGACGGAGATGCTAATAGATATAAAGGAAAAGGTGTTTTAAAGGCAGTTGAAAACGTAAATACAATCGTTAAACCTGAAATCATTGGAATGGACGCATTAAACCAACCAGCAATCGATAAATTCTTAATTGATTTAGACGGAACACCAAACAAAGGAAGATTAGGAGCTAACGCTACATTAGGTGTATCAATCGCAGTAGCAAAAGCAGCAGCTGCAGCTTTAGATTTACCATTATATCAATATTTAGGAGGAGTTAATTCTAAGACATTACCTGTTCCTATGATGAACGTATTAAATGGTGGAAAACATGCTGACTCAAATATTTCTTCACAAGAATTTATGATCATGCCAGTTGGAGCTCCATCATTTAGAGAAGCTTTAAGATGGTGTGCTGAAGTTTATCACACATTAAAATCAATCTTAAAAGAAAAAGGATTAGCTACAGCAGTAGGAGATGAAGGTGGATTTGCACCAAATCTATCAAGTGATGAAGAAGCATTACAATTATTAGTAGAAGCAATTGAAAAAGCTGGATTCAAACCAGGAGATGATTTTGTTTTAGCAACAGATATCGCTGCTACAGAAATGTATGAAGAAGCTAAGAAAATTGGAAAAGAAGGAAGTTACTACTTCTGGAAAACAGATGAATTAAAAACTCAAGAAGAAATGATTGATTGGGTTGTAAGCTTAACAGAAAAATATCCATTAGTAAGCGTTGAAGACGGTTTAGCTGAAGAAGACTGGGACGGATGGAAGAAGTTAACTGACAGAATCGGAGATAAAGTTCAATTAGTTGGTGACGACTTATATGTTACAAACGTTTCAAGATTACAAAAAGGATTAGATTTAGGAGTTTCAAACTCAATCTTAATCAAATTAAACCAAATCGGAACAGTTACAGAAACATTAGATGCTATTGAATTAGCAAAGAAGAATGGATACACAAGTGTTGTATCACATAGATCAGGAGAAACAGAAGATACTACTTTAGCAGACGTTGCAGTTGCTACAAATGCTGGACAAATCAAAACTGGTGCTCCATGCAGAACAGATAGAATTGCTAAATACAACAGATTATTAAACATTGAAGATGAATTAGGTTCAGCAGCTAAGTATTTAGGTAAAAAAGCTTTTAATCAAAATATTTAATTAAAAGGAATTTTAAAAGATGGAAAATGATTTAAAACAATTAGTTGGACAAGGCGAAAAAATATTATATGAAGGCAAACCAGATAAGAAATGTTTCATATTTGAAAGTATTTTTAATCCATTATTCCCATTTGCATTACTATGGGCGTTAATTGATTTTGCTGTAATAGGAACAATAATATTCACTAATGCAGGAGAGGATGGAATGGAATTATTTATTATTCCATTCATGATGTTACATTTGATGCCAGTATGGATTTATTTAGCAGGAATTATATTTACTTCAAGAAAATATAAAAATACATATTATATCGTAACTGATAGAAGTTTATATATTTCTGGTGGATTATTCTCAAAAACATATAAACAAAAACCATTTGCAGAATTATCACATGTAGACCTACATAGAGGAATATTTGATCAAATGTTCAACGTTGGAGATATCATAACTACATCAAGTCAGCATTCAAGCGAAGAAGGCGTGTCATCAATGAAAATATCAAGTATATCAAATTATATTGAAGTATATAATTTAGTTAAAAAACTACAACAAGATATATATACTGATGTAATGTATCCAAATGATATGAGACCATCAGAAAATCATGGTTACAATACTCAATATAAAGGATAATTGGTATAGGAGGCGTAATATGGGATTCTTCACAGCTTTATTTGAAGCAATAGCAGCATCAGAGGCTGCTTCAAAGAAACATAAGAGGAGTAATTTAGAAAAAGAGATGGACTTTTATGGACTAGATGAATCTGAAAGAGAATGGGTTCGAAAAGGCGATTATGATCCATCTGCTTTTGAGGAAGAAGATCTAGGTGAAGAAGATTATTATTACGACTACGATGATGACGAAGATATAGACGATTAGCAAATTACAAAAAGAACAGTTATTATAACTGTTCTTTTTTGTTGCCAGAAAGCCGGTTTTTCTTGTATTTTTATACAAATAATGGTAAAATTATAAGGCTTTAAGCATTTATATAAAAAGGCAATAGGAGATACAAATGAAACATTTTATTTTTGACATGGGTGGTGTATTAAAGAAGACCATCGACAACGAGCAAATTGAAAATTACGATATTGGATTAGATAAAAACATGCCAGAGGGCGAAGATATTGTTTTTAAGTTAGAAACACTACTTATGCTAGGAAATATTACTTTAGAAGAATTTGTTTTAAAAGCTAGAAAGTATTTTAATAAAAAAGATATAACAGTAGAAGAATATACAGAAACATATTATAAAATTGGAAAAGAAGTAAACATCATGTTTCCACATGTTTTAGATTATTTAAAACAATTGAAAGCAGAAGGACATAAAGTTTACTTATTATCAAATTTAATTGAAATTAGTTATATAGAGCTTAAGACTTACTTTGATGTAAGTGTGTTTGATAAAGCGTTCCTATCATATGAAATGCATATGATTAAACCTAATGATGACATTTACCAAGCTGTAATTAAGGAAATAGGGGACGACCCAAGCAACATGATATTCTTTGATGACAATCCAAAGAATGTTGAAGCAGCAATCAGAAATGGAATGCAATCATATGTTACAGATGGCGCAAGATTAATAGATTTTATTAACAAAGCTAAAGAAGATAATAATATAAAATAATCATATCTAATAGAAGGAGTTAAAATGTACGAATTATTTGATATTGATAAGAAAATAGTAAATATGGCAAATGAGGTTGAAGAAGAGATTCAACCTATATTTGATAAGCTTGATGAGAATTGTTTATTTTTCTCTGAGAAGGTTTTAAAGGCTTTCCAAGATAACAATGTAAGTACTCAAGATTTTATCGAAGTAACTGGATATGGCTACACTGATGCCGGTAGAGAAAAGCTTGAAAAAATCTATGCACAAATATTTAGCGCAGAAGATGCACTTGTAAGACCACAAATTATGAGTGGAACACATGCTTTAAAACTAGCTTTATTTGGTTTATTAAAGCATGGTGATACATTTATTAGTATTTCTGGAAAACCATACGACACAATGCAATCAGTTATTGGAACATCAGGTGATAGCAATAACTCATTAATCAAACATGGAATTAATTATGAGGAAATTGATTTAATCGATGATGATTTTGACTATGATACTATCAGAGATAGAGTATCTCAAGGAAATGTAAAGATGGTTGAAATTCAAAGATCAATCGGATATTCACATAGAAGTTCAATCGTAATGGATAAAATTGAAAAAGTAATTTCTGTAGTTAAGAAAGCTGATCCAAAATGTATCGTTATGGTGGATAACTGCTATGGCGAATTTACTGAAAGAAAAGATCCATGCGAAGTAGGAGCAGACGTTGTAATTAGTTCTTTAATGAAAAACTTAGGAGCAGGTATCGCAACTTCAGGTGGATACATCTTAGGTAAAAAAGAATATATCAACGATATTGCAGAAGAATTGACAGCTCCAACAATAGGAAAGGATTTAGGTGCTAACTTTAATCAATTATTATCATATTACAAAGGATTGTTCTTAGCGCCAAAGACTGTATGCTCAGCATTAAAGTCTATGGTATTTGCTAGTAGAATGCTAGAAAAGTACGGATACGAAGTTCATCCTAAATATGATGAAACAAGAACAGACATTATTCAAACAGTTGAATTAAAAGATAGAGATAATTTAATTAAATTCTGCCAAGGAATTCAAATGGGTTCACCAATCGAAGCTTACGTTGTTCCAGTACCAGCTGAAACACCAGGATATGCCGACGAAGAAATTATGGCGGGTGGTTCATTCACACCAGGAAGCACAATTGAATTAAGTTGTGACGCACCATTAGTTGAACCATATACTGCATATATGCAAGGTGGACTATCATACGAATATGGAAAACTTGGAGTATTAATTGCACTAAATAACATGCTTAAATAAATAATTTAAGGAGGAAGAGATGTTTGATTTACAATCAAAGTTTCAACCAACTGGCGATCAACCAAAAGCAATTGAATATTTAGTAGATGGAATAAAGAAAGGCGAGAAGTTCCAAACATTACTTGGTGTAACAGGATCAGGTAAAACTTTTACTATGGCTAACGTTATTCAAAAAGTTAACAAGCCAACACTTGTTTTAGCACATAATAAAACATTAGCTGGTCAGCTTTATAGTGAGTTTAAAGAATTTTTTCCTAATGATCATGTTTCATACTTTGTGTCTTTTTACGATTACTATCAACCAGAAGCATACGTGCCACAATCAGATACATATATTGAAAAAGATGCGTCAATTAATGATGAGATTGATAAGTTAAGAATGGAATCAACAGCAAATGTTGTTACATATCCAAATACAATTATTGTAGCATCAGTTTCTTGCTTATATGGACTTGGAAATCCAGAAGACTGGATGAATAAGATTTTATCTCTAACTCAAGGTGAAGAAATCGAAAGAAATGCAATGCTTAAAACATTAATTGAAATGCAATACACAAGAAATGAAATTGATTTTAAGCGTGGAACATTTAGAGCAAAGGGAGATGTAGTAGAGATATTCCCTTCAGATGAGAGTGAAATTGCTTTAAAAGTTTATTTCTGGGGCGATGAAATAGAAAAGATTGAAGAAATTAATCCTTTAACAGGGAAGAAGATTGCTGATGTTAAAAAATATATAATTATTCCAAACACGCAATATGCAACAAGCTCTGAAAAAATGGAAAGAGCAATTGGTTCTATCGAAGAAGAATTGAAAGAACAAGTTAAAAAATTTAAGGAACAAGGAAAATTAATTGAAGCTCAAAGAATAGAAGAAAGAACAAATTTTGATTTAGAGATGATGAGAGAAACAGGATACTGTCAAGGAATTGAGAACTACTCAAGACATATTGATGGCAGAAAACCAGGACAACCACCATATACATTATTTGATTATTTCCCGGATGATTTCTTATTGTTAATTGATGAATCGCATGCAACATTACCACAAGTTAGAGCAATGTATAATGGCGATCATCAAAGAAAAGAAACACTGATAAATTATGGCTTTAGATTACCATCTGCATTTGATAATAGACCTTTAAAATTTGAAGAATTTGAGAAGAAAATAAATCAATGTATCTTCTTTAGTGCTACACCAGCTGATTATGAGAAAGAACATTCTAAAGATAGAGTAGTAGAACAAATTATTAGACCTACTGGATTACTTGATCCAAAGATTGAAGTTAAACCGGTTGAAAATCAAGTTGATGATTTAATAGCACAAATACATGAAATTGTTTCTAAGAATGAAAGAGTATTAGTTACTACACTAACAAAAAAGATGGCAGAAGACTTAACAAAGTATTTAACATCATTAGATATTAAAGTTAAGTATTTACATTCAGACATTAAAGCTCTTGAAAGAATGGAAATAATAAGAGATTTACGTTTAGGTAAATTTGATGTTTTAGTAGGAATTAACTTACTAAGAGAAGGTTTAGATATTCCAGAAGTTTCATTAGTTGCAATTTTAGATGCAGATAAAGAAGGATTCTTACGTTCTGAAAGATCATTAGTTCAAACAATAGGAAGAGCAGCAAGAAATACAGAAGGTAAAGTAATCATGTATGCTGATGAACTTACAGAATCTATGGAAAAAGCAATTTCAGAAACCAATAGAAGAAGATCTATTCAAGAAAAGTATAATAAAGATAACAATATTGTTCCAAAAACAATTAAGAAAGAGATAAGAGAATCTATTAAAGCAACATATGCTCAAGCTGCTGATAGTGATACAAAATATGAACTAGAAGAAAACGAAACAGTGGAAGAAGCAGTTGCAAGATTAACAGATGAGATGATTAAGTATGCTAAGAATCTTGAATTCGAAAAAGCTGCTGAAATTAGAGATCAAATTCAAATGTTAACTGGAGGAGTAGAGTAAAAGAAAAGACGCTAGTAACTAGCGTCTTTTTTTGTTTCTATTTAATAATTATTGTGATTATATGGATTTGATCCAAGTTCTTTTTCTTCTGGTTCGTGATCATTTGGAGCGACATCCTCATCAAGTCCATATTCTTCAGCTAATTCGTTAGCTTTATTTCCTGTAATTCTAGCGTTTTCATAAGCATAAGTTACAGCTTCTTTATAGAATTCTTCTTTAATTTTTTCTGGTGGAAGTGAAGTTTTTGCATTTTTTTGTAAAACATCTTTACTTATATCATTTAATCTATCCATTGAAATATTTAAATCTTCTACTGCTTTTTGTTGCTCAGCAGGAGATAAGAAACCAGTGTAAGGATTTAATAATTCATCCTTTTCATCAAAATTCTTACTTCCAACTTCTGCAGCTTCTTTAGCAGTTTCGAACTTTTCACCATAGAAAATTTCTTTCTTTGAATTAGGATAAACATCGCTAGGCTCAATATTATCAATTTTAACACCTAGTAAATGTCCGTCTTGGTTAGCACCTTCAGCGTAGAATGTACCATATTCAGCACCACGATTATATACACCAAATGTTCTAGAAGGATATTGTCTAACTCTAAATGCAAAGAGTACAGCAACGCCATCTTGAACAATTTGTCCGTTTTCAGCAAATATATTAGCTTTGTGTTCACCAGTGATTGGCATAAGAGTATCACTATCAATTTTTTCAAAAGAGCCATCATCATTTATACCAACAACCATCTTTTGACCGCTAACGCTTTTAATAAACTTGTAGTATTTAAAGTTTTTACCAATCAAATCGTTAATTGTTGTTGTGTTATCAACTAATTGATTTCCTTTGATTTCTTTTGAATCTGTTCCTGAAGGTAATTTATCAGTGGTGAATCTAACACCATCATTTCTGATTTCAAATGAATTCTCTTCATCGATTTCATCCTTAGGAATACCTAATTCTTCACCAGCTTTTTCAACCTTTTCTAAATCTGTTAATGAAATCTTATCAGCACTTTTTTCTTCTTCAAGAAGTTTATCTTGTTTAGCTTTTAATTCACCTGTTAAATCATGATCAATAGCGTTCATGATGGCAAGTTCTTCATTAGTATGTTGTTTTATATTAACTAGAGTAGCTGTTTGAGATTCGATAGTATAATATTCTTTTCGTTCTCTTTCAATAGAGTTTTCCTTATCAATCTCTTTAGTTTCAACAACGTAAACTTCTTTACCGTCATCTTGTCTAAAGAATGTAACGTTAGTAATTTCAATAAATCCTCTTGCTGTATCATCTTTGTTATCAGCAATGAATTTATCTTTTACTGAGTTTAATTGTTGAAGCTTTGCAGCTGGTAGTAAATCTTCAAATTTTGCAATTCTATCTTGTTGGTTATCTTCTGGAGCAGCAGGGCTCATATTAATCTTTGCGGGCATAATGCACCTCCTAATAATAGATACTAATATTATACCATATTTTAACTTGGTTTCAAAGACATTTATAAGGCAATTTTATTGCATTTTTGCCATATTTCAATCTTGACTTAAAAGAACAAGTGTTTTATAATATGTATTGCTTATCTTTACAAGAAAAAAAGCCGAAAGGGTAAAAACAATGTCAGTAGAAAATATAGTAATAAAAGGTGCTAGCGAGCACAATTTAAAAAATATAGACATTAAGATTCCTAAGAATAAATTAGTTGTTATCACAGGTTTATCAGGTTCAGGAAAATCTTCATTAGCATTTGATACATTATATGCAGAAGGCCAAAGAAGATATGTTGAATCTCTTTCTTCGTATGCACGTCAATTTTTAGGCTTAATGGATAAACCTAATGTGGATTATATAGAAGGATTATCACCAGCAATTTCTATTGATCAAAAAACAACATCAAAGAATCCAAGATCAACAGTAGGAACAGTTACAGAAATATATGATTATCTTAGATTATTATATGCTAGAGTTGGTGTTCCATACTGTCCAAACGATGGAACAAAAATTGAAAAACAATCTGTAGATCAAATTGTAGATGACATTATGAAATTAGAAGAAGGAACTAAAATTCAAGTTTTAGCTCCTGTTATTCGTGAGAAAAAAGGTGAATATAAAAAGCTTTTAGAAACATTCGAAAAAAATGGCTTTGTTAGAGTAAGAGTAGACGGCGAAATGTTTGAACTTTCTGATGATATTGAAATAGATAGAAAGAAAAAGCATACAATTGAAATAGTTATTGATAGATTAGTAATAAAAGACACTATAAAAGCTAGATTAACTGAATCAATTGAAACAGCATTAAAAGAAGCAGACAATTTAGTTAAAATTGATGTTCAAGGTGATGGTGAAAAACTATATAGTGGTAATTATGCATGTCCTAAATGTGGATTCTCATTTGAAGAATTAACACCAAGAATGTTCTCATTTAATAACCCGATGGGAGCATGCCCAGAATGTACTGGTATTGGCTATATTCAAAAGATGGATCCAGATTTGATTATTCCAGATAAAGATAAAACTCTATATGATGGTGTAAAACTATTTGGTGCATCAACATTAAAGAAGAATGACACAATTGCAAAGATGTATTTTGAATCAATTGGAAAGCACTATGGCATTGATATAGAAAACAAAAAGATAAAAGATTTACCAGACTGGTTTATGGATAAAATTCTATATGGCACTGGTGATGAAGTAATAGATTTTGAATACAGATCAGCTTTTGGAGTTAGAAGTAATCAAATTCCATTTGAGGGTGTTATACCAACATTAGAAAGAAGACACAAAGAAACAAAATCTGCAGCAATGCTTGAATGGTACGAAATGTACATGAGTGAACTTGATTGCCCTGTTTGTAAAGGCGCAAGATTAAAACCAGAAGTATTAGCTGTAAAGGTTGGAAAACTAAACATAAAAGAACTTTGTGATTTATCAATTATTCATATAAAAGAATATATCGATAAATTAAAGTTCTCAGAAAAAGAAAAGATGATTGCAGAACAAATCATTCAAGAATTAGATGCAAGATTACAATTCTTAATTGATGTCGGATTAGATTATTTAACATTATCAAGAAGCGCTGCAACGCTATCAGGTGGTGAATCACAACGTATTAGACTTGCAACACAAATTGGTTCTGGTTTAACTGGTGTTATGTATATCTTAGATGAACCAAGTATCGGATTACATCAAAGAGATAATGCTAAATTGATTAAAACAATGAAAAAGCTTCGCGATCAAGATAACTCTGTAATTGTTGTTGAACACGACACTGATACAATGAAGGAAGCAGACCAAATCATAGATATTGGACCAGGTGCAGGTGTTCATGGTGGAAAACTATTAGCTCAAGGGACAGCAGAAGAAATAGCAAAAGTTAAGACTTCAATAACTGGACAGTATTTAAGTGGTAAGAAAAAGATTGAAGTTCCAAAAGAAAGAAGAAAAGGTAACGGAAAGTATCTTGAAATTGTTGGAGCAAAGCAACACAATCTTAAAAATATAAATGTTAAATTCCCATTAGGCGAATTTATCTGTGTTACAGGTGTTTCTGGATCAGGAAAATCAACATTAGTAAATGATATTTTATTTACAAATGTTTATAAAGAAATTTATGATTCAAAAATGAAAGTTGGAAAGTGCAAGGCAATTAAAGGAATCGAAAATATTGATAAAGTTATCAATATTGATCAATCACCAATTGGAAGAAGCCCACGTTCTAACCCTGCAACATATACTGGAGTATTTGATTTTATTAGAGATTTATTTGCAACAACAAATGAAGCAAAGATGAGAGGATATCAAAAAGGAAGATTTAGTTTTAATGTTCCTGGAGGAAGATGCGAGTCTTGTTCAGGCGATGGAATTATTAAAATTGAAATGAACTTCTTATCAGATGTTTATGTTCCATGTGATGTATGTCATGGCAAAAGATATAATCGTGAAACACTTGAAATCAAATATAAAGGAAAATCTATTGCTGATATTTTAGATATGACAGTAGAAGATGCATTAAAATTCTTTGAAAATGTTCCAACAATAAAAAGAAAAATTCAAACATTAAACGATGTTGGACTTGGATACATTAAGCTTGGACAGCCTGCTACAACTCTATCTGGAGGAGAAGCACAAAGAATTAAACTTGCTGCAGAACTTTCAAAGGTTCAAACAGGAAAAACATTATATATTCTTGATGAGCCAACAACAGGATTACATATCGATGACGTAAATAGATTAGTTAATATTATTCAAGAGTTAGCTAATAAGGGAAATACAATTATAGTTATTGAGCATAATTTAGATTTAATTAAAACTTGTGATCACATTATTGATTTGGGCCCTGAAGGTGGCGATATGGGCGGTCAAATTATTGCACAAGGAACACCTGAAGAAATTTGCAAGGTTAAGAAGAGTTATACTGGACAATTCTTAAAACCTTATTTAAAATAAAAATGCAATCGATAAATATGCGATTACAAAATTTATTGATTAAATTTTAAAGGAAAAATAATGAACAATTTTGTTATTGGATTTGAAGGAGATGTCGGAGCAGGCAAAACTTCAATCTGCAAAGAATTAGTAAATATCATAGATAATACAGTATTCGTAGATGCTGGAGATATGGCTAGAGCTATAGTTATGGTTATTAAGAAAAATCCATTACTATGGCCAACTGGCTTGAGATTAATCTCTGGTAAAAAAGTAGACATGGATAAAGTAATGAAAAAAATCAAATTATCATTTACTTTTAACGATCATGACACTCAAATCTATGTAAACAATAAGCAGATACCTTTTGAAAAACTTCAAACAAGAAAAAATGGAATGGGAGTTAGTAAATTTACAGGAAAAGTAGATTGGGACTCTCTAAATAAATTCGTTAGCGATAAAGTTAATGAGATTAGAAAAGAACATAACGTAATTCTAGCTGGAAGAGGATTAGTAGACTTATATAAAGATTTATCATGTCATGTTTTTATAACAGCTGATCTAAAAGTTAGAGTTGAAAGAAGATTTAAACAGTATGAAGGCACTGTTTCAAAAGAGAAAATAGAGCAAGAAATCATTGAAAGAGACAGGCTTCATGAGGAGTCTGGATTCAATAAAACAAGCGAAAAAACAGTTAAGGTTGACGTAACAAATTGTCAATCTGCAAAAGAGGCAACAAATTTAGTAATTAATGTACTAAAAGACCATAAAATTATATAAATTTTATTGCATTTTAAATTTTATATTGGTAAAATTCAGTGGTAATATTGGCTTGTTTTATAAAAAACGAGACTAAAATATAGCA
>OCTX014541779.1_pt1 | contig 28967 bp, 18 predicted proteins | sample 1539691 | NCBI WGS metagenome assembly OCTX01 (sample SAMN02144231, study PRJEB22623) | gut metagenome | biome: sheep rumen | host: Ovis aries | place: New Zealand
GGCAATGAAAAAGCCAGAAAAACTCATCCTGCAATTTGAGCTATAGAACCCCTGTCACTTGAAAATATCCTGCAAAATGAGCTATACGCCCAAAATCGCCTAAAACAGGGCGTTTCGTCTCTGTTTTGCGTTTTGTCCACCTTATGTTTCGTTTTGTCCACCCGATGTAAATACATATTAATTAATTTTGCGGCAAATTATAATTTCTAATAACAATTTTTTCTAACCTAAAAAACATTAACTAATGAGAAAACAAGTATTATTCTCTGTGATGCTAGGTTTGAGTGTCATGGGATGCCTTGCAGTCTGTCCGGTTCCCGCTATGGCAGCGGTTGAACAGTCACAGACCATTAAGGTCACTGGTCAGGTTGTTGACCAAGACGGCGAACCTCTCATTGGTGCTACCGTCAGGGTGAAGGGCTCGCAGACAGGAGCCGTGACCGACATTGACGGTAACTTCCAATTGGAGGCTCCTGCTAATGGAACCCTCGTGGTAAGCTACGTTGGTTTTACCGACCGCGAGATTGCAGTCAACGGTCGTGCTGTGATTGAACAGATTCAAATGACAGCCGACGCACTGACGCTCGACCAAGTGGTCGTCGTTGGTTATGGTGTTCAGAAGAAGGCCGACCTGACGGGTTCGGTGGCCATTGTGAACGCTGAAGAACTGAAGCGTGTTTCCAACTCGAACATCTCTACCATGCTCGAGGGTAAGGTGGCCGGTGTGCAGATTACTTCTGACGGTCAACCCGGTGCCGACCCGTCGGTGCGCATTCGTGGTATTGGTTCGTTCGGCAGCACGGCTCCTCTCTATGTGATTGACGGTGTGCCCATGGGTACTACCATCCGCGACTTCTCGCCTAACGACATTGAGACCATCCAGGTACTGAAGGATGCTTCTGCCGGTGCCATCTACGGTTCTCGTGCTGCTAACGGTGTGGTCATCATCACGACGAAGAATGGTAAGAAAGACCAGCCCCTGAAGGTTGACTACAAGGGCTACTTCGGTATCGACCAGATTCCCAGCAGCACCTACGACCTGATGAATGCTGCTCAGTACAGCGAGTATCTGGGCCAGGCTTGTGTCAACTCTGGTACGCCTGTTCCCGGTGGCTATAAGCTGAATGCCGATACTGGCAAATACCAGTTTATGGACGGCACGGACACCAACTGGTTTGACGAGGTGTTCAAGACGGGCATCCGCCAGAACCACAATGTCAACCTGAGTGGTGGTGGTGCCAACAATACATATAATATAGGTCTCGACTACTACAACCAGAAGGGTACTCTGGAAGGTGCCGGACCCAATTACCAGCGTTTCACTGCCCGTGTGAACAATACCATGGAGACGAAGTTCATCAGCTTCCGCACCAGTTTGGTTTATTCTCACTCAAGCCAGGACGGTCTTGGTATCTCCAACGCACAGGAGTACATCCAGGGTCTTTATGGTATGACGGGTTACAACGTCCTCGGCGGTACGCTGTCGATGCAGCCCACCATCAAGGCTTACGACCCCACAACATGGGTTCTGGACGACAAGGTAGGTTCTGCCAGCAGCTACAACTACGATGCCTACGGCTATGGCGTTTATTACGACACCATTCATGGTGACATTTCTGCCTCGAACCCTCTCCTTATTAATAATATGGTGAAGCGCAATACCATCGTTGACCGCATCGTGGGCACCGGTTCTGCCGACGTCGATCTGCTGAAGATGGTGGGATTGGGCAACGATCACCACAAACTGAACTACAAAATCAACCTTTCTTACAGCAAGACCGTTGTACAGGGCAAGACATGGGTTTCTGCCTGGATTCAGAGCAACCGTGTTTATCTGGACAAGAGCAACGAGCGCCTCGACAAGAACAAGCGCACCGACTCTGACTTCCTCGTGGAGAACACGCTGACCTACGACGGAACCTTCGGTCTGCATCACGTGAACCTCCTGGGTGGTATCACCTACGAGGAGGAAAACTGGGATCATCTGAACACTTGGGGCGTGAACTTCTCGGAGCCTTACTTCCTGCAGATTCAGAACGCAGGCACTCGCGACGGTTCTTCGTTCGAATACAAGCATGCGCTGACGTCGTTCATCGGTCGTCTGACCTACGACTACGACGGCAAGTACCTCCTGTCGGCCATTGTACGTCGCGACGGTAGCTCGCGTCTGACCAAGGACATCCGCTGGGGCACCTTCCCCTCGGTATCTGCCGGTTGGCGTTTCGATAAGGAGAAGTTCTTCCCCTTCGACCACAACTTCATCAACATGTTCAAGATTCGCGGTAGTTACGGTGAGCTGGGTAACGAGAACATCGGCGAGTTTGCCTATCAGGCTACCATGGCCCGCAACAACATGACCTACTCGTTTGGCAACAACCCCGTCACCGGTTCGGCCATCTCTACCTTCGTCAACGAGAACATCGCTTGGGAGAAGAAGAAGACCATGAACGCCGGTATCGACATCGCCTTCCTGAACAACCGCATTGAGTTCACGGCTGAGTGGTACAAGAACATCTCTACCGACCTGCTTTACAATGTGCCTGTTCCCGCCAATGCCGGTGTGGCCAACACCAGCGTGACGATGAACGCTGCCGAGATGGAGAACAGCGGTCTTGAGTTCTCGCTCACCTACCGCAACAATGACCACGCCCTGAAGCACCAGATCAGCGCCAACCTGAGCACCCTGAAGAATAAGGTGACTTCGCTCGGTTTCGGTACCGATGCTTACATCACAGGTGCCTACGCCACTTACGTGGGTCAGGAAGTGGGTCAGTTCTACGGCTGGGTTTATGACGGCATTGCCCGCACACAGGCCGACTTCGAAGGCCGTGCCGTCCAGAACGGTGCCAACGTGGGTGACTGCCTTTACAAGGACGTGAGTGGCCCCGACGGCCAGCCCGACGGTGTCATCGATGCCTACGACCAGGTGGTGCTTGGCAGCGGTCTGCCCAGGATTAACTTCGGTCTGAGCGCTCACTTGGAGTACAAGAACTTCGACCTGAGCATTTCTACCTTCGGCGCACTCAACTATCACGTGTCCGACGGTATCTACAACAACCTCAACTCCAGCTACGGTCCCGCCAACAAGGATGTCGCCCTGCTCGGTGCCAACCGCTGGTCGGAGGACGGACTGACCTATCTGTCAGATGTTCCCCGCACCTACTATGCCAACAATGCCACCCTGGCATGGAACGACCTCTTCAGCGACCGCATGATACAGAATGCCGCTTACTGGAAGATTGCCAACGTTGAGCTGGGCTACAACTTCCCCGACAAGTGGTTCGGCGGTGTCATCAGTGGTGCCCGCATCTACGTGTCGGCTCAGAACCTCTACACCTTCACCAAGTACAAGGGCTACAATGTTGACTATGCCGGAGGCACGTTCACCCCGGGCTACAACTGGTGTTCTTACCCCAGCGCCCGCAGCTTCATGGCAGGTCTGCTCTTCTCGTTCTAATGCATAGTGAATAATGCGTAATGAATAATGCATAATGAATAATCAAATTGAGAAATATAACTATGAAACTATATAAATTAGCTTTTGCCCTGTTCCTGGGCCTCGGCGCACTGACCTCGTGCAACGACAAGCTGGACCTGACCAACCCCAACCAGCAGACATCAGGAACCTTCGGCTACACCGCCGATGAACTGGAGGAGAGCGTCATTGCCTGCTACAACCACATCCGCATGGAGGGCACCTACGCCCGCGTGGGCTTCAACATCGACGTCATGCGCGGCGACGAGGCATGGAACGCCTCTCAGGTATGGTACCTGCCCTTCGACGACCTGAATGAGCCTATCACCGACGAAATCGGCCAGTGGTCGTGGCGCGACTGGTACTACACCATCAACGTTTGCAACTTCGTGCTTTCACGCGCCAACGGCGACGGTCTCACCGACCGCATGAAGCGCATTCGCGGCCAGGCACTCTTTATCCGCGGCCTTGCCTACTATAATCTCGCTGGCTACTATCAGAATCCTGCCCTCATCACCGACTACAACCAGTACTCTACGCTCGACGGTCTCTATGCCTCGAACAAGGAAGAAGGCGACGAGGACGCTTTTGCCCAGTACGACCGTGTGCTCGACCAGGTGGAGCAAGACTTTGCCGAGGCTATGACACTGCTGCCTACACGCGATGCTGGCGGCGAATGGGCCAAGGGTCGTGCCACCAGCGGTGCTGCCGCCGGTTACTACGCCCGCACACTCATGCAGCGCCACAAGTACAGCGAGGCGCTCACCGTGCTCAAGGCCATCATCAACGGCCAGTACGGCACCTATAAGCTCATGGCCAACTACGGCGACAATTTCCGTGAGGGTCCCGCCTATGAGAACAACGACGAGAGCCTGTTCGAGATTCAGTTCCTGGACTACGGTTCACAGGGCACCGACGACGAGTGGACACCCGTCAACACCAGTGCCAACGCCACTCAGGGACACGCCATCGAGTCCAACTACGGTCCTGGCGACTGTGGCGGCTGGGCCGACATCTCGGCTTCGCCTTGGCTCTACAACCTTTTCAAGGCTGAGCGCACCACTAACGGTAGCCTCGACCCGCGCCTCTACTGGACCATTGGCACCTACGAGCCCGAGTGGGAAGGTTTCGAGTATGGCAACGTCTGCTACACCCAGAGCATGGGTCTCGGCGATTTCGTCGTGACCAACAACAACTACGGTGGTCTGCCCATTGCCAAGAACACCAACCTGCGCACAGGCCTTTACGACAAGGTCATCACCGGTCTGCACTGCGGTATCAACCTGCGTATGATGCGTTACTCCGACGTGCTGCTGCGCGCTGCTGAGTGCGAGAACGAGGTGAATGGTCCCACACAACAGGCTATCGACTGGATCAATCAGGTGCGCACACGCGCCGGACTGGCCAACCTGAAGCTGGCTGACTTCAACTCTAAGGACAAGCTGTTCGAGCAGATTGCCAACGTAGAGCGTCCAAAGGAGTTCGGCTGTGAGTTTGGTCGCGGCTTCGACCTTCTGCGCTGGGGCTTCTTCTACAGCTCTGACCGTTTGCAGCAGCTCAAGGAGCACGGTGCTTTCAACTTCTGGACCAAGGCAAACTACGAAGCAGGCAATTACACCTACACCCCGAAGGATCCCGTGGTCTATGGCTCTTGCAGCAAGAGTTCTTACGACTCCTACGTACCAGGCCATGAGTATCTGCCCATCTATCAGGGTACGCTGAACGACAACCCCAACCTGACGGGTAACTCGGCAAACAACAACACCGACAACTCGGCCTACTTCTCGAAGAAAGGCTGGACGGTTCACCCTGTGGTCAACCTCTAAATCATGCATAATGAATCATGCATAATGAATTATCATATTGTGAAATCGTGAAATCGTAAAATAAAACTATGAGACATCTAAATAAAATAGCATCCGTCTTTTGCGCAGCAGCCCTGGGCATGCTTGCCTTGTCGAGCTGTGAGGGCGGCGACCTTTACAACGTTGATGCTCCCGACTGGCTCTCTGCAAAGATTGACTCTATTGCCAATGCCCAAAAAACAGACGAAGGCGTAGAGGGTCTGGAGGAGGACGTCTATACCGTTGGTGCTACCGATTACTCTACAGGATGGTGGGCACAGTTCTCTAAATACTACCAGATTCCCGAAGGCGAAAAGTGGGTGGCACAGTTCAACCTGAACATCAATCCCGCCGCTACCAACACCTATAAGAACTTCGCACTGATTATCTGTAACGACGAAGACCGCGGTGCAGCCAACTACAAGGAGTACGGAGCCATTCGTTACGACAACCAGCCATCGGGCAACTCTGAGTGGGGCGACTACATCGACCGCGGTCTGGTGGCCAGTACGCTGACCTTCGAGACCGACACCGACAACGGCGTTGACAAGCTGGGCGGCACGGTGACCCTGAGCATCGACCGCACTTCGGGCGGCCTGATTGTCACCATGACCAATGGCACCGTGACCAAGGTGTATAACCAAACCACGCCGCTGGTCAATCTGAATGCCGATCCTTCTAACACCACCATTCGTGCGTTCCTCGTTCCCGAGGGTTCGTTCATCAACTTCCTCGGTTCTACCCACGAGCCTATCGGTGGTTTCACCTCGAAGGAGGACAAGCAGCCCCTTTCTATGGTTCTGAATGGTGTGCCCAAGAAGGTGCTCCAGGGCACTACGCTCGAAGAGGCCTTTGCCAACGTTACCGCTACTGTTCAGTTCGAGCAGGAGGTTGTTGCCATTGTTCCCGCTGCCGACCTGACCTTCCAGGCTGTTCCTGGCTTGGGTACGCTGGGCACCAAGACGCTGGTGGCTGTCTATAACAAGACCTACAAGGGCGAAGGTGCTGCACAGCCCGTCATCGGCACTGCCGAGTTCCAGGTGGTTGACAAGATGTTCACCACGCTTGGCGCAACCGACAACTCGTCCGATTTCTGGAGCGCTCACTCTGAGGCCATCAAGGTGGCTCCGAAGGAGACGTTCGTTTCAACCTTCACCAACTATGCCGGTGGTGCCAACTGGAACAACTTCGTCATCGTGCTGGCTTCTCAGGACGGCTCTACCGAGTACGGTGTGCTTCGTGCCGACAACTGGGGCTGGGGTACCGGCTGGGCTGGCGAGGAACTGGCCAGCAAGTGTACGCCGAGTGGCGCCCAGGCCGATTGGGGTGCATGGCTCGCAGCCATGGACGGAGCCAAGGTTACCGTCTATGTCACCAACAATGGCGACGGCACAGCCGATGTGCGCTGCGAAATGCTGGGCACCGACGGCCAGACCTACACGCAGAACTATATTGGTCTGAATACGGTCACCAACCCGAACGACTTCTACTTCCACTTGACCATCGACCACTGTCATCTGGAGTTCGACGACGTGCTGGGTGCTGAGGACAACTCTACAGCCTTCTGGAATGCTCACTCGCCTTACATCAAGGTGCCTAAGGGTCAGACCTACACTCGCCGCTTCAGAAACTATGGTGGCGCTTCCAACTGGAACAACTTCGTTCTGGTGCTGACCAATGCCGACGGCTCTACCGAGTATGGTGTGCTTCGTGCCGACAACTGGGGCTGGGGTACCGGCTGGGCCGGCGAAGAGCTGGCCAGCAAGTGTACGCCGAGTGGCGGCCAGGCCGATTGGGGTGCATGGCTCGCAGCCATGGACGAGTCGATCGTCACCGTTTCTGTTACCAACAACGGCAATGGCACAGCCGATGTGCGCTGCGTCATGCTGGGTAGCGACGGCAAGACCTACACGCAGGACTACATCGGGCTGAACACCGTCACCGATCCTGACAACTTCTTTATGCACTTCACCATTGACGGCTGTCACTTGGTATTCGAATAAACGTTTTTGTCTGACATATTGCCTGCGGACTGAAAACTAGTCCGCGGGCAATTTTTATTACCTTTTCCGGCAGCCTCGGCTGCTTGTACACATCAAGAAAACACTATTACATCAAGAAAAAAAACAACTACAAAGAAATGAAATATCTTTCCAGAATTTTCGGCGTACTCGGTATGGCCCTGCTGATGGTAGCCTGCGGCAGCGACAGTGACGATTCTGACGGCGGCGGCTCTTCGTCGTTGTCGGTCACCAATCCTACGGTTTCATCCATCACCGCCACTTCGGCCGTCGCTACGGCTTCGGCCACAGGCTCGGCCATCATCAGCCGTGGTTTCTGCTACGGCACGTCGGCCAATCCAACCATCAAAGACACCAAGTTGGAAGGAATGTCGGCCAACATGAACGTCACGCTGACAGGGCTCAAGCCCAGCACAGACTATCACATCAGAGCCTACGTGCAAACCAGCGCGGAGGTGAAGTATTCGCAGGACGTTACTTTCACCACGCTCGCTGAATCGACTGTCGATGACGATGAAGAACAGAAGGAAGGCCCCGAGGCCCTCAGGCGCGTCAGCGTTCACGACCCGAGCGTCGTATGGGATCCGTCAACCAGCACCTACTACATCTTTGGTTCGCACCGGGCCGCCGCCCGCTCCACCAACATGATGTCGTGGGTCAGCTTTACCGCCCCCTGGGCCACCGCCAACAGCACCAATGCGGCCAACAACGTGGCTTTCACCACCCCGCAGGTGACCAAGGTGAAGAAGGGTGGAGCCGACGTTGACTTCAACTTCGACGCTTACGCATGGTCGAAGCGCGGCAGCACCAACTACAATGTCGATGGCATGATGTGGGCTCCCGACGTCATCTACAACAAGAAACTGCAAAAGTGGTGCATGTACCTGAGCGTCAATGGCGACTTCTGGTATTCGAGCATCATCATGCTGACCGCCGACAAGATTGCCGGCCCCTACCGCTATCAGGCTCCTGTGGTCATCAGCGGTTTCCGTTCGGGCGACTCTTATAAGGCCACCGACCTTGAGATTGTCTTGGGTGCTCAGGCCTCGCTGCCCGCCCGCTACAACGTTGGCAACGGTTGGGGCAACCGCTATCCCAACTGCATCGACCCTTGCGTGTTCTACGACGAGCAGGGCAAGCTCTGGATGTCCTATGGCTCGTGGAGCGGTGGCATCTGGATGCTCGAACTGGATGAGGAGACAGGCTTGCGCGACTACGACGTGGAGTACAAACTCACGGGCAGCGGCGACGGCATCACCGTCGATCCCTACTTCGGCAAGAAGATTGCCGGTGGCTACTATGTCTCGGGCGAAGCCTCCTACATCGAGTACATTGGCGGCTATTACTATCTGTTCATGACCTACGGCGGACTGGCAGCCGGCGGCAACCCCGCCGACTACAACAACGGCGGCTATCAGATGCGCGTGTTCCGCTCTCAGAATCCTGACGGCCCGTATGTTGACAGCAAGAACAAGAGCGCTGTGTTCAGCAGCTACCTGCTCAACTTCGGTCCCAATGAGAACGACGGCAACCGCGGCGTGAACATCTTCGGAGCCTACTCCAATTGGGGCAACCTGCTCACAGGAGGCGCCAACGAGGCTTCGGGCGAACGCTCGCAGGGCCACAACAGCATCATTGCCGCCGAGGACGGCCGCACCTATCTGGTTTATCACACCCGCTTCCAGAACTGGGGCGAGGGTCACCAGGTGCGTGTCCATCAGGTGTTCCAGAACGAGGACGGATGGTTGGTGGCTGCTCCGTTCGAATATACTGGCGAGACGGTGAAGAGCACCACCATTGCCAGAAAGCAGAAGGTGGCCAACGACAAGATTCCCGGCAAATACAAACTGCTGGTACACGAATACAAGCTCGACCACACCCGCAAAGCCTACGCCAAGCCCGTGGACATCGTCCTGAAGGCCGACGGCACCATTTCGGGAGCCGAGTACAACGGAACTTGGAAAACCACTCCCAACACCTCCTACATCACCATCAACATCGGTGACGAGTACAAGGGCGTGATGGTGGAGCAGACCTTGGAGCCCAAGAACGAGAAGGCACCCTGTTTCACAGCTCTGAGAAGCGAAACGGGAGTCACCATCTGGGGCTACAAGTACGGCGAATAAGCAGCCCGCCCCTGTCCCTCCCCCAAAACGAGGGAGCAACTCGCGGGAGGAGCCTGTCCGCCTCGTGAGTTGTCATGAGGGTTCAAACCACTAAAAAATTATCTCACGGCGTTGCCGTAAAAATTTCTAGAGAATTTGAACGTAACGTCGTGAGATATTTTTCCATCGTCGCGAGATAATTTTCCATCGTCGCGAGACAGTTGTCTCATTAGTACATCTGCAAACAATAAAACAAATCAAAAAGAAACAGAATGAAACACTTTTTACTGAGTTTGGTACTCTTAGTTTCGGCCTTGTCGGCCCGTGCTGCGGGCGAAGTGTGGTGTATGGTTACACAGAGCGACCAAGCCATAGCCATGAGCCAAGTACACTATCTGCTGTCGCTTGGCGATGACAGCGAGGTGTTCACCATCGTCTGCCGCGACGGTAGCACCGTTGAGAACGTCACCCGCGTGACGTTCAGCCAAACCATTCCCACCGCCATCTCCGCCCCTGTCACCCACGAGACGGCCTTGCTCTCGCGCGTTGTCGGAGGCTCGCTCGTGCTCTTGGGCTGCGATGCAGGCGCCGCCATCAGCATCGTTGACCTCTCGGGCAAGACGGCCCTGCAGACCGCAGCCCAGAGCCGACAGACTACTATCGATATTTCTGCTCTCGCCAGTGGCGTCTATGTGCTGCGTGTGGGCGAAACCAATCTGAAATTCCTAAAACAGTAAGGCCCTATGAAACAACGAATACTCACTTCCGTTTTTGTGTTGCTGGCAACGGTGTTGCTGGCAACGGGCCTGCATGCCCAATTTGTGGTGCGCCGCAACGGCACGTCAGAGACGCAGACTGCCGGGCAGATTTACTTCTCGCAAAAGGGCTCGAAGGACAATTGGAGCCTCACCACCACCGAGAATGCCGCCTATCAGTCGGCGTGGGACATCAGCAACATAGCTTACATCACCACGCAGCGGGCGCTTGAGAACACCGACGACCTGGAAGCGGCCTTGGCTAACTACGAGGCACCCGCCTACGCCGATGACTATCGCAACAAGAGCCAGTGGAACCTGCGCTCGCAGTGGAACCTGGCCAATGTTCACGACCCCTCGGTCATGCTGGCCGACGACGGCTATTATTATATGTATTGCACCGATGCCGGATTCGGCGACCCGCAGGCAGGCCACGGACACTTCCACTGCCGCCGCTCGCAGAACCTCGTCGATTGGGAGTATCTGGGAGCCACCATGCCCTCTGCTCCGTCGTGGGTAAAGCCCAAACTCAACGAGATTCGCGCCGCCATGGGGCTGTCCGCCAGCACGGCCAACGCCAATGAATACGGCTACTGGGCACCCTGCGCCCGCCGAGTGAGCGACGGCCTGTACCGCATGTACTACAGCATCGTGGTGCCCGGCACCATCAATGGCGGCAACACGTGGAGCGAGCGCGCCTTCATCGGAATGATGGAAACCAGCGACCCCGCCGACGTGAGCAGCTGGCAGGACAAGGGCTTCGTCATCACCAACTACTCCGACCGCGAGCTCAACTTCAACGTGAAGCCCAACGACTGGAACAACTGCTACTACAAGTTCAACGCCATCGATCCCACCTTCATCATCACCCCCGAGGGCGAGCACTGGCTCATCTATGGCTCGTGGCACAGCGGTTTTGCTGCCGTGCAGCTGAATCCCGAAACGGGCAAGCCGCTCAACGAGCTGGGCAATCCCTGGGGAGCCGACCAGGCGGCCAACTACGGCAAACTCATCTACACCCGCAAGGCCGGCAACCGCTGGCAGGCCAGCGAGGGTCCCGAGGTTGTCTATCGCAATGGCTACTACTATCTGTTCATGGCCTACGATGCGCTCGATGTGCCCTACAATACGCGCGTGGTGCGCTCCGAGCACATTGACGGCCCCTACGTCGATATGTACGGAACGCAGGCTGCAAACGGTGGCGAATCGTTCCCCATCCTCACCCATCCCTACAAGTTCGGCAATGACCACGGCTGGGTGGGCATTTCGCACTGCGCCGTGTTCGACGACGGCCAGGACAACTGGTTCTACGTGTCGCAGCAGCGCTATCCCACCGATTTCGACAGTTGGGTGCCCAACGCCATCATGATGGGCGGTGTGCGCAGCATCCGCTGGACGGACGACGGCTGGCCCGTGGTGATGCCCGAACGCTATGGTGCCGTGCCGCAGGCTCCCATCACCGAAGCCGACATCGTGGGCACGTGGCAGCACATCGACTTGGGCTACAGCTACGGCAAACAGAAGGGCTCGTCGGAAATGACGTTCGATGCCAACCACAAAATCACCGCCGGCATCTGGAAGGGCGGCACCTGGAGCTTCGACCCCGAAACCAATGTGCTGACGGCCAACGGCGTGAAGTGCTACCTGCAGCGCGAGTGCGACTGGGAGTCGTCGCCCCGCAAGGCCACTATCGTCTATTCGGCCCACGGCAACAAGAAGTCCTACTGGGGCAAGAAGTTAATTGACAATTGATAATTGACAATTGATAATTCACAATTTACTAGGTTGATAATTTTAGTTTTTTTCTTGATGTGATTACGGGGAGCACTGGTTCTGCTCCGGTGGGCTTGCTGCTTCCCGTTTTCTCCAACAAAAACAGATTTCAAACAATTTACAACAGAAAAATAAAACATTCTAAAAACCAAAAAACAATTATGAAACAAATCTTACGTTTGACTATGGTTGCTGTAGCTCTCTTGTGCAGCACCTTCGCAAAGGCAGACACCACTGTGGTAGGTGCCGAGGACAATTCTACCGCTTTCTGGTCGGTTTTCTCTGACTATTACACCATTAAGCCTAATGAGACACTCACCCTCGAGTTCAAAAACTTCTCTGCCAAAGTGGCCAATTGGCAAAACTGGGTGGTCGCAGTTACCACCGATGCCGAGCGCGGGGCAGAAAACTATTCGGAATATGTAGTCCTGCGTGCTGACAACTGGGCTTGGCAATATGGCCTTAACACGGGTCCCGACAGCTCTCACGACTGGTTTACTTCAATTTCTAGCAATTATGTCTGGGAAACATTCCTTGACGACATGGACGGTTCGGATGTTGTGATGACCATCACCCGTGCATACGAGAAGGTGACCATTCATGCCGACATCACCACTGCTGGAGGTAAGTCTTATTTTGAGGATTTCGTCATCAACTGTGGCGACGGAGAACAAAACATTCGTGCTTTCCTCTTAACCGATGGAGGCCACTTGGTTATCGACAACAGCAAGACCACCATCAAGAACACCGATCTTCCCGTTGAAGGCCAGGTAGGAAAGACCGACAACACCACAGGTTTCTTTGGCGAATTTTCTGATTACTTCACCATTAACCCCAATCAGACACTGACAATCGAATTTGACAACTATGCAGGTGCCGAAGATGGTGGATATACTTGGTACAATTGGCTTGTTGCACTGACTACTGATGCTGACCGGGGTGGCGAAGGCTATAGTGAGTATGCGGTGGTACGACCTGACAACTGGGGATGGAATGCTACTGCTGATACGAACGACAAATCATGGTATAAATCGTTAGACAACTACTACGATTGGGATCATTTCAACTCCAACATCGATGGTGCCCATGTCATAATGACCATAGAACGTAAGGGCGCTGAGGTAACAATGCAAGCCTATTATACTAAAGATGATATAACTTATTGGGAGCGTTTCGTCCTCGATTGTGGCGACGGTAGCCAGGTAATGCGCGCTTTCCTTTCTGTTGACCACAGTCATCTTATTGTACGCAGCAGTGCTGTTGCTGACAATGTGGAAAATTCCGTTGGATTTGTTGACAACAACAGTCTTTGGTGGAATGCTTTCTCCGATGATTATTATGTAGCTCAGAATAAGACGTTGAAGTTGCAGCTCACTACCTATACTGGAGCAGCTAATTGGAACAACTGGGTGGCCGTTGTTACCAACGATGCAGAACGTGGCGAAGCTACTTACAGCGAAATTTTTGCACTGCGTTCGGATGCATATGGATGGGGCAACGACTCTTACAATGCAGAGAATATTACCAATGATTATGCAGAAACAAACGCTGACATTTGGGATGGAACAACAATGCCCTCCGAATTCAATGGTGCTACGACTGAAATCACCCTTGAGCGTAACGATAACATCATCAATTTCAAGGCTGTTACAACCTCAACAAGCGGAAAGGTCTATACAGAACAATACACACAAGAATACGCCGACGCTTCTGACGTGCGCTTGTTCTTGGTGGCCGACCATAGCCACTTTGTTGTTGAAGGTGCTGAAATAATTGATACTCCTACAGCCATTAGCAGAGTTTCTGCTGAGCGTTCGGCTGCCGCTCCCGTCTTTAACCTGGCTGGTCAGCGCATCAATAAGGCTGTGAAGGGCGTTTACGTTCAGGACGGAAAGAAGTTCGTCGTGAAGTAAGACAAGTCATAAGTTAACTGAAGTTGAAAGGAGTTAGCGGGAGTTAGCGAAAGCTAGCAGAAGTGTCCGCTAACTCCTAACTCCCAACTCCTAATTCCCAACTCTAAACTCTAAACTCCTAACCACCCCGTTTTATGAACAGACTTCTTTTGACGTTGCTTTGGGTCACAATGTGTACAGCCGTCGTGGCGCAACCACCTCACCGCACTCACCGCAGGAATTTGGAAACCACCACTCCCATGGTTCACGACCCCGTGATGGCCTACGAGGACAGCCTCTACCATCTCTTTTCCACGGGCTGGGGCATCCAGCATGCCACATCGCGCGACTGCCGCACATGGCGCGTGGCCGATGTGCCCGCCATGACGGTCGTTCCCCAGTGGACGCGCGACTCGGTGCCCGGTTTCGAAGCCCATGTCTGGGCACCCGACATCATCAAGTGGCACGGGCGCTGGTGGATGGCCTACTCGTGCTCCACCTTCGGACGCAATGGCTCGGCCATCGGTTTGCTCAGCAACCGCTCGCTCAGCAGCATGTCGCCCTGGAAGGACGAAGGCTGCATCGTCACTTCGCGCGAGCAGCGCGACAACTGGAACGCCATCGACCCCAACTTCGTCATCGACGCCAACGACCAGCCGTGGATGACCTTCGGCTCGTTCTGGGACGGCATACAGCTCGTCAAACTCGACACCACCATGCACATGGCCGCCGGTTGTCGTCCTGTCACCATTGCCCGCCGCCATGCGCCGGGCGACCTGACGGCCGAACCCAACCCCACGTCGAAATTCGCCGGCACCAACGCCATCGAGGCGCCGTTCATCTTCCCCCACGGCGGATGGTTCTATCTGTTTGTGGCGTGGGACTACTGCTGCCGGGGCATCAAGAGCAACTATCGTGTGGCCGTTGGGCGCAGCCGCTCGGTTGAGGGGCCTTATCTCGACCGCAACGGCAAGCCAATGCTCGAAGGTGGCGGCACCTTGCTCATCGAGGGAGACAAGAAAGAGTTTGAGGCTTTGGGCCATTGCGCCGCCTACCATTTCGAAGGCCCTGGCATGGCTCCCGGCGGAGAAGACATCTTCATCTGCCATGGCTATAACATTCCTCTTGAGGGAGCGTCCATCTTGGTGAAACGCACCATAAGCTGGACTCCCGACGGTTGGCCCGAACTGAAATGACCCATTTTTTGAATTGAGGAGGGAAGAGGTTTCTTCTCTCCTCAATTCGTTAACTCGACTCATAAAGAAAAAAACTGCCGAAAAACTTGCTTTTTTGCAAAAGAAGTGCTATTTTTGCATCGCATTATTGCTATTGGACAGAAGAAAAGACGTTTTTTTTGTGCATTATTGCCATCGTGCAGCAACCCCGGGCGGTTGCAACCCGTGAACATTCAACATTATTACTAACAATTTAAAAAACCAAGCATGTAAACATGAGATTAAGTCATTTCAAAACGACGGTCTTCAGCACACTGCTCTTGACGGCAGCATGCGTCGCTGTACCCTCTGCGGCCAGTGCGGCATCGAAGAATGTGATGTGTCTGAAAACCAACAGCGGCCAATACATCGAGTTGGCGCGTGTGAGTATGATTGTCATCGCTGATGGCAAAGAAACTTTCGAAGTGGTGGTGCGCGACGGCGCCGGTGCTGCGGGCGTGAAAAGCGTCAGTTTCGAGAAGCATGCCTCAGACATCGACCTGAGCAAGTATCAGATGTCGAGCGACGGCACACCCTCCATCGACCTTACCAAGCCCATTTGGCTGATTGCCGACAACGGGAAATACTACAAGATGAAGGATGTGAAAGAGTTCACCGCCATCGAGGGAACCAATCAGTTTTTCCTGAAAACCAGTGCGGGCGAGGAGAAGGTGAAAGCCGTCAAATTCTTCCGCGGAACAGAAGCCGACCTGAAGACGGGCATCCAGCAACCTGCTGCAATGGCGGGCGCCGAGGAGAAGCTCAGGCTGAGCACCGAGGTCAGTTCCAGCCTTACGATCTACGGATGCGGCAAAGCCCCGCGCGCTGTGGTCTATTCGGCCAACGGACAGCAAGTGGCCCATGCTCCGGTGGCCAACGGATGTTCTACCGTCCAGGTGGCTCATCTCCCTTCTGGGGTCTATATCGTGAAAGTGGGCAACAAGTCGTTGAAGTTCTTGAAAAAGTGATGTTTCGCGACTGCGCAACTGAGAAGAAAGTATTACAACTAAAACAGAGTTTCAAATTGAAAAAAACAAAAAACACCGAACAGCAATGAAAAAGATATTTTTTACATTCGCCTTGATGGCCATGGTTGCCATGACGGCTTTCGCACAATCAACCAAGCAGTATTTCCGCGTAACGTTCACCGTGCCCATCACCGGCTACAACATCCCGTCGGGCCAGAGCAACAACAGTGTGGCTGCCACCATGAAGGACGACTACACCTATTGCAATCCCGACCATGAATACCTGGATTTCCAGGGCGACAAGATGTGGTTCCGCACCACCACGGGCTCGGTAAACGAAAATTCAACGTTCTATTTGGAAAACGGACGCACCACATGGACCACTCCGGGCAGCACGGCTGCCGCCAAGTTCCCCTACGACGTGGATAAGATAAAGAACATTACGGCCTACAGCATCCCCGTTGAAAAAGTGTCGCTGGTGGATTCCACCCGTACACACGAAATCACCTTCATCGGCAACAAAAAGAAGTATCGCGTCAGCGAGTTCACCTTCAACCGGCTGCCGCGCAATGTGGCCGAACTCAAGACACTCATGGAGGATGCCAACGGCAACAGGGTGGCCGCCGCCAAAAATCCGCTCTTCGTGGCTGCCGTCATGTATCTGGTGTTCCCCCGACTGCTCGACTGCAGCCAAGACTGCCGCGACATGATTGATTATCTCTATGGCACACAGCACTCGCAGCTCCAGACGGTGGGCATTTCCAACCAGAGTTTCCAGAACCTCTGCATCGGCCATTTCACCGACAACAAGGGCAACGACGCAGGCGGATTCCGCCAGCACAACCAGCTTTTCCAGCACTTTGCTGGAGCAACGCCGGGCAACCAGTACAAACCCAACGGCAAGGACTACTGGAAAGGCCCGTACAAGGTGCGAGTGGCTTGGGACGCCAACACTCCCACTGAGTATTCGGCACAGAAGGATGCCACTGTGGCCCGACTGCTGCTCATGCCCAACCCCGACGCCACGGAGAAGTCGGAAATCTCGTTCGAAGACCCCACGGCCCATATCGTCAAGCTGCGCTCCACCAAGAACAACGGTTGGTTCTTCATGGACGGCGAGAAAATCTATTTCCAGAAAGGCAAGGATCAGCGCGACGACAGCTTCTAATCGCTCCCTGTTTGAGTAACGTCAGGGGGGCTGCTCCTGAAGGCTGACGGCCCCAACTGTTGACAAACGAAAGACGGAAGAACCGGGATTTTTCATCCTCGTTTCTTCCGTCTTTCGTTTTGTTTGTTGTTGCTTCTATGGATTCTGCCTTAATGGGTGTTCCCCTTGTTTCTTGATGCTTGATGTCGTCGGTATGGGTCACCACAGCAGCAGAAGGCCTGCAAAACCAGCGTAGCAAATCATGCGGATGGGGTTGATCTTCATGACTTTCGTGCCTACGAAGGTGGCGACGAACAGAAAACAGCTAATCCAAAACTGCCACGGATTCTGCGTAGGTGTCGAGAAGTTCTCGGGAGTCATGAGCAGCAGTGTCGCAGCGGCCAACAGACCCACCACAGCGGGGCGCAGGCCTGTAAACACCGACTGCACCGTGGGATGGTTCATGTAGCGCATGAACATCTTGCTGATGAGAATCATCAGGATGAGCGAGGGCAGCACCAGGGCGAACGTGGCCGTCAGGCTGCCCAAAACGGACATGGGCATGCCGTAGCCAGCGTTGTGAATGGCCGTGTAGCCACAGTAGGTGGCCGAATTGATGCCGATGGGGCCGGGGGTCATCTGGCTGATGGCCACGATGTCGGTGAATTCGCTCGTAGTCATCCAGTGCCAGTGGTGAACCACTTCGCCCTGAATGAGCGAAAGCATGCCATAGCCGCCACCGAAACCGAACAGGCCAATGATGAAAAACGTATAAAAGAGATATAAGAAAATCATGACATTAACTCCTAACTCCTAACTCCTAATTCCTAACTCCTAACTCCTAATTCCCAATTCCTCATTCCGTGGGCTTCACGAAGGTGCCGTAGAGCCAGCCGCCGATGCCCGCTGCCAGAATGATGATGATGGGCGAGACCCCCAAAGCCCAGATGGCCAGCGCGCAGGCTATGGGTATCCAGCAGTTGGCCAGGGTGATGTGGGCGCTTTTGGCCAGATTGAAGGTGGGGACGGCTATGAGCGCCACCACTGCCGGACGTATGCCGCGGAAGATGGCTGCCACCACGTGGTTGTCCTGAAACTGGTGGAAAAACATGGCAATGAGCAGAATGATGAGAAACGAGGGCAATGCCGTTCCGACGGTGCAACTGATGGCGCCCCGCGTCTTGCGCAGCTTGTAGCCGATGAACGTGGCCATGTTGATGGCAAACACGCCCGGGCAACTCTGCGCAATGGCAATGATGTCGAGAAACTCTTCCTTGCTGAGCCATTTGGACTTGTCCACCACTTCGGCCTCAATCATGGGAATCATGGCATAACCGCCGCCCAGGGTGAACAACCCTATGCGGAAGAAAGTCTTGAAGGATGTCCAATAGATGTTCATGGCTAATGGGACTAATGCGGCTAATGGGGGCTTCTTATCCTTTACGATGGGTTTCCACCCACTTGCGGGCGTTGACAAACGCCTCTATCCACGGAGTCACCTCGTCCATGCGGTGCTGTTGGGGATACCAAGCGCACTGCCAGGGGAAGATGGCGCGCTCCAGGTGGGGCATCATGCACAGGTGGCGGCCGTCGGCCGAACAGATGCCGGCCACGTTGTAGTCGGAGCCGTTGGGATTGGCGGGATAGCCACCGTAGTTGTATTTGGCAATCACGTTGTATTGGTCTTCAGACTCCGGCAGACGGAACTTTCCTTCGCCATGGGCCACCCACAGACCCAGTTTCGTGCCACTCAGCGAACCAAACATGACGCTTTGGTTCTGCGGAATTTGCAGCGCGATGAACTCGCTCTCGAACTTGTGCGAGTCGTTGTGCAGCATCTTGGCACCCGGAGCTCCGACGAGTCCCAGTTCCACCATCAGCTGGCATCCGTTGCAGATGCCCAGCGAGAGGGTGTCCTCGCGGGCGTAGAAGCGGTCGAGCGCTTCCTTGGCCTTGGGATTGTAGAGGAAGGCGCCCGCCCAGCCCTTGGCAGAGCCGAGCACGTCGCTGTTGGAGAATCCGCCGCAGAACACAATCATGTTCACTTCCTCCAGCGTTTCGCGTCCGCTGATGAGGTCGGTCATCATCACGTCCTTCACGTCGAATCCGGCCAGATAGAGCGAGTAGGCCATTTCGCGCTCGCCGTTGGTGCCTTTTTCGCGGATGATGGCAGCCTTGGGCGACTGTCCATTGCTGATTTCAGATTGGCCATTCTTCCAGCGGTCGGGGTTCAGCCCGTAGTGGGCCAATGTGCCGGCGAAACCTTTGGGGAATTTCATCTCCAGGGGTTGGTTCTTGTAGTTGTTGTAGCGTTCGCGGGCCTTGCCGTTGAAACTCTGGCGGCGGTCGAGCAGATAGCTGGTCTTATACCACACGTCGCGCAGATGGTCAATGTCGAATGTTTGTTCCCAATCATCCTTTTTCACTACGAGGGTGCGCTGGTTGGGAGTGGGGTAGCCAATCTTGGCGAATCCCACGCCGTGGCTCTCGAAGAACTTGCGCAGTTCGAACTTGTGTTCGTCGCTCACCTGAATGATGACTCCCGGATTCTCGGCCATGAGCGTCTTCACGATGTCGTCGCTGTTCAGGTTGTGCAGGTTGATGTGCAGTCCTCCGTGGGTGTTGGCGAAACACATTTCGAGCAGTGTGGTGATGAGTCCACCCGCCGAAATGTCGTGGCCAGCCATGATCCAGCCCTTGTCGATGAGTTCTTGGATGGCATTGAAGCAGTCGGCAAAGTAGTCGGCGTTCTTCACCGTGGGTACGTCGTCGCCCACCTTGCCCAAACTCTGCGCAAAGGCCGAACCGCCCAGGCGCAGCTCATCGAACGAGAAGTCGATGTGGTAGAGACTGCTGTTCTTGTCGTTCACCAGCACGGGACTCACCACCTTGCGGATGTCCTTCACCTCGCCGCCGGCCGAAACGATGACAGTTCCCGGCGAAATGATCTTCTCGCCGTTGGGGTACTGCTGGGTGAGCGAGAGCGAGTCTTTGCCAGTGGGCACGTTGATGTGCAGTTGGCAGCAGAAGTCGCTCAGGGCCTTCACCCCGGCATACAGACGCGCATCCTCGCCTTTCTGCGAGCGGCAGGGCCACATCCAGTTGGCCGACAGGCTCACGCTTGAGAGTCCTTCGGCCAGCGGCGCCCAGACTATGTTGGTGAGTGCTTCGGCCACCGAGAGCACACTGCCCGCCTCGGGCGAAGCCAGTCCTGCCTGCGGCGCATGGCCCAGGGCGGTGGCAATGCCTTTCTTTCCGCGGTAGTCGAGCGCCACCACGCCGCAGTCGCTCAGCGGCAGCTGTATCTCGCCCTGACACTGCTGGCGGGCAATCTTGCCCGTCACCGAGCGGTCCACCTTGTTGGTGAGCCAGTCTTTGCAGGCCACGGCCTCGAGCTGGAGCACACGCTCCAGATATTGTTCCAATGAGCCTAGGGTGTAGCTGACGTCTTGGTAATGGCGTACAACGGTTTCGTCGCGCATGATGGTCTTGGGCGAGTGGCCGAACATCTGCGCCACGTCCAGGTCGAAGGGCTTCACACCGTCGCCCTGGCGGAACGAGAAGTGGGCGTCGCCCGTGGTTTCGCCCACCACATAGAGCGGGGCGCGTTCGCGCTCGGCAATGCGTCGCACGTGGTCGATGTGCTTCTCGTCGATGAGCAGTCCCATGCGCTCCTGGCTCTCGTTGGCAATGATTTCCTTGGCCGAGAGCGTCTTGTCGCCGATGGGCAGCTGCGTCATGTCAATCTCGCCGCCGCACTCTTCCACCAACTCCGACAGACAGTTCAGGTGGCCGGCCGAGCCGTGGTCGTGGATGGACACCACGGGGTTGTTGTCCTCCTCGCAGAGGGCGCGCACCAGATTGTAGGCGCGCTTCTGCATTTCGGGGTTGGCGCGCTGCACGGCGTTCAGTTCGATGCCGTTCGAGTAGCGGCCCGTATCGACCGACGAAACCGAGCCGCCGCCCAAGCCGATGCGGTAGTTGTCGCCACCTACCACCACCACCTTGTTGCCCTTCTGCGGCTCTTTCTTCAGACAGTCGCGCTTGGTGCCGTAGCCCACGCCTCCGGCCAGCATGATGACCTTGTCGTAGGCATACTTCGTGGGGGCAGCCCCGTCCGTCGGACAAGCGGTGCTGTTGGCGCCGTCAGCGGGGCAGGCGCCCTCCTGGTGCTCAAACGTCAGCACAGAACCGCAGATGAGCGGCTGTCCGAACTTGTTGCCGAAGTCGCTGGCACCGTTCGACGCCTTGATGAGTATCTGCTCAGGTGTCTGGTAGAGCCATTCGCGCACGGGCAGAATGTTCTCCCAGTCGCGCAGACTCCCCTCCCTTGTAGGGGAGGGGTTGGGGGTGGGGTCAGTATCTTCTTTCAGCCGCGGGTAGGCTGTCATATAGACCGCTGTTCCGGCGATGGGCCACGAGCCAGTGCCACCGCCCATGCGGTCGCGAATCTCTCCGCCTGTGCCGGTGGCGGCTCCGTTGAAAGGCTCCACCGTGGTGGGGAAGTTGTGGGTTTCGGCCTTCAGCGAGATGACGCTCTCAATGTCCTTCACGCGGAACCAGTCGGCCGTCGATTGGTCTTTCGGGGCGAACTGCTCCACCACCGGCCCTTGGGCAAAGGCCACGTTGTCCTTGTAGGCCGAAAGAATTGTGTTGGGATTCTCCTGTGTGGTCTTTTTGATCATTTGGAACAAGGAGCTTTCCATCTCCTGCCCGTCAATGATGAAGGTGCCGCCGAAAATCTTGTGGCGGCAGTGCTCCGAGTTGATTTGAGCAAAGCCGAAAATCTCGCTGTCGGTCAGTGGGCGGCCGTTTTGTTTCTCTATGGTGTGCAGGTAGTCTATTTCCTCGGGCGAGAGTGCCAGACCTTCCTGCTCGTTGTATTCCTCCAGGTTCTCCACATGCTTGATGGGTTCGGGCTGTATGTTCACCGTGAAGATGTCCTGGTTCAGCCCGTCGTACATTCGCTGCAGCATCTCGTCGTGCTCGGCGTCGCGGCTGCTCACGGGGAAGTATTCCTCAATGCGCTGAATGCCGCTGAGGCCCATGTTTTGCGTAATCTCAACGGCATTCGTGCTCCAGGGGGTAATCATTTCGCGGCGCGGCCCCACAAAGAAACCGTCCAGTTTCTCTGCCTCTACGAGCGTGGCGCCACCGTAAAGCCAACAAAGTTCACTGATTTCGTCTGTTGAGAGCTGATGGTCTGCCTGTGTGGCAATCAGACTCTGCTGCGGAGTTCTAAAGAAAAGAATCATACGTGGAAAAATATTATTGTTGTTTCTTGTTTTCTGTGCGCTATTTGCAATTTGCTTGCAAAGTTACGAATCTTTGGGCAAATATCGCCCCGAAAACCAGAATTTATTTCCGTGCGTTGCGAAAATAATGCCGTGAGATAAAAAAACAAAGCAGCGGGTTGCAAAAACAACTCGCTGCTTTGTGCTTCCTCGTCGCTTATTGTTTGCGCAACAGCAGGTAGTAGGCGTTTTCCTTCACTTTGTTCATGAGCGACGGCGTGTAGTAGGGGTGCAGTTGTATCCAGTCCTCCACCATGCGGCGGGCTTCGTTGCTCTTGTGTTGCGAGAGCAGGGCCGCCACCCAGTTGGCGGGGAAGAATATGTCGCTCGTGCGCTGAATGTCCTCCAGTGCGTTCAGGCCGGGGGTGATGAACTCGTTGTTTTGAGGCTCGCGGGCGTTGCACGAGAGCAAGGCCAGGGCTCGCTCGGCCCAGGGCTCCACGGTGCGGTTCTCCTTGCGCAGCAGCGCATGGAAGAACAATCGTTGCACGTCGGGGTCGTCGGTGCAGGCGCGGCTCACGAAGTCGAACTCGCGAATGAGGTCGGGGTTCTTCAGCCGCATGCGCTGGCGGTTGATGATTTCGCCCCAGCGCAGCGGCTTCACGATGGCCAGGTGGTAGGCCATGTCCATGTAGTCGCGCTCGCTGAGCAGCGGCTCGCTCTGCTTCTCCCAGATGTCGAAGAGAAAGTCGTTCACCATTTGCGACTGCGCCGTGGCCGTCAGTGCGCGCAGCAGGTGCTGGCGGGTGGCAGGCTGGGTGGTGTTTTTCAGCAGGTCCATGAAGAACAGCTCCATGGTGGTGCGCTCGTTCTTGGGTTGGTCGAATGCCACCTTGGTCAGGTGGTTGCACAGGGTGCTGATGACTAGCGGGTTCTGTTCCTTCTCCAGTGTGCGATACACTTCGCTGAAGTAGGTGTTGTCCAACCGCCCCATCAGGTAGTTGTCGTAGAGGGTCAGGGCCAGCGCGTAGCGGTTCAGGTCTTCGGTGGTGCAGATGAGCCGTTTGATGAGCAGTTTGCTGTATTCAGGCGACAGCGTGAAGCGTCCGTAGCCCTTGCCCGAGTAGTTGGGGATGATGAAATCGGGCCGCCGCGTCAGCGGCAGATAGGTCACGGGCTCGTGGCTGTTCACGGTGACGGTTTGGCTGGGGCCGAAGTCGTTGCCCAGCATGATGTCGAACTTCTGGTTCCACACCAGTCCGCGCCCCAGCGGGTCGGTCTGGCGCACCACCAGACGGTTGCCCTCAACGGTGGTCTCGATGATGGGCATGCCCTTCTGTTTCACCCACACGTCGCTGAACTCCTTGATGTGGGCGGTGGGGTCTTCGCGCGAGAGGATGTCCACCAGGTCGTCCCACGTGGCATTGCCGAAGGCGTAGCGCTTCAGGTATTTCCTGATGCCGTTGCGAAACCACCGCTCGCCCATCACCTCCTCGAGCATGCGCATCATGACGGGCGCTTTGTCGTAGATGATGTTGCCGTAGAGCAGGCTGGCGCTTTCCAGATTGTCGAGCGGCTGCTGTATGGGGTGCGACCCGTCGGTGCGGTCGGTGTGCATGGCCTTCACCTGGTAGGTCTTCAGGAAGTTCAGGTCGTGGTCGATGGCGGGAAACTGCTGGCGCGCAATCTTCGACGCCATGAAGTTGGCAAACACTTCCTTGGTCCACACGTCGTCGAACCAGCGCATGGTCACCAGGTCGCCAAACCAGATGTGGGCCGTCTCGTGGGCCACCAGCTCCAGGCGGTTGAGCACCTCGTCCTGCGTGGGGTTGGCGCTCAGGAAGATGCTGCGGTCGCTGAACTGGATGGCTCCAGGGTGCTCCATGCCGCCAAACTGGTAGCCCGGCAGTACCACAAAGCCGAATTTCTGGAACGGATACTTCATGTCGGTGTACTCTTCCAACCAGCGCAGCGAGGCGGCTATCTGGTCGAACACAGTCTGCAGCTGGGCTATCTTGGCAGGGTCGGTTTCGCGGTGCAGGGCCTGGATGGTGCGTCCGTCGCGCGTGGCCACTTCCTGGTTGAAGCGTCCGGCGGTGAACGAGAACAGATAGGTGGGCAGCAGGTTGGTGGTGGCAAACTCCACCTTTTTTCTTCTGCCCTCGATGGCGCTCTTTGCCAGTGCGCCGTTGCTCATGGCGCGCCAGTCGGTGGGCATCTCAAGGGTGAGGTTGTAGAGAGCCTTCACGTCGGGCTGGTCGATGCAGGGAAACACCGAGCGCGCATGGTCGGGCACGAAGAGCGTGTAGAGATAGTCGTCCGTGCGGTTGAGCGACTTGTTGCCGCACGTGAAGGTCAGGTAAAGGCTGTTGTAGCCTTTCTTCAGCAGTTTGCGCGGAATGGTGATGTGCTCGTCGGCAAACTCCACGTGGTGCTCCTTGCTTTTGCCGTTGATCAGGCAGATGCCGTTGAATTGGCTCGCATCGCCCTGAAAGTCGAGCACCAGGTCGCTGTCGCTCTCCCAGATGAACTCCATCACTTCGTAGCCTTTCACGGGCTTGGCCGCATCGTCGGGAATGTCGAAGATGAGCGTGTATTGCACGTCCTTGATGTGGGCTGCGCGGTATTCGGCCAGTTGCCGCGAAACGCCGGCCTCGGCCGCAGAGGTTGGCTGCGGGCACAGCAGGCATAAGCAGGTGAGTATGAATAAGGTGCTGAATGTGTTCAGTTTCATCGTTTGTTTGCAATTTTTGGCGGCGAAGTTACGAAATTTCTGCCAAATAATGTGCTGTTCTCTGAAAAAACCGCTACCTTTGCCCCCGATAATTGGCAAATGGCCATTAAAAACACCAAAAAACTCCTTTTTTTATGGGTATTGTAATAGGAATAGACGTCGGCATCAGCACCACCAAAATCGTGGGAATTCGCAACGGTGTGGTGGTTTCGCCCATCCGCATAACGGCCGCCGACCCAGTGACTTCGCTCTACGGAGCCTTTGGCAAGTATCTTTACGACAACCACATCGAACTCAACGATGTGGAGCAGGTCATGATGACAGGGGTGGGCAGCGCCTACATCGACAACCCCGTCTATGGACTGCCCACCGGCAAGGCCGACGAGTTCATGGCCGACGGCCTGGGGGCCATGTACGAGTCGGGCAAGGACCACGTCATCGTGGTGAGCATGGGAACGGGCACCTCGCTCGTGCGCTGCGACGGCGACGACATCCGGCACATCGGCGGACTGGGCATCGGCGGCGGTACGCTCACCGGGCTCTCGCGCGTACTGCTGCAAACCAGCAACATACGCGAGATTCAGGAACTGGCCAAGGCGGGAAACATCTCGAACATCAACCTGCTCATCGGCGACATCTGCACACACCCGCTCCCTGGGCTGCCCATGGACGCCACGGCGTCGCTCTTTGCCAAGGCCCAGTACAACGCCTCGCGCGAAGACCTCGCCATCGGCATCATTTGCATGGTGCTGCAGACCATCGGCAGCACTGCCGTCATCGCATCCATCAGTTCGGGCATACGCGACTTCGTCATGATTGGCAACCTCACACTGCTGCCCGAGTGCAAATACATCTTCCCGCAGCTGGAGAAACTCTACAACGTCCACTTCTTCACGCCCAAGTACTCGGAGTTCTGCACGGCCATCGGCGCGGCCCTCTGCCATATCAACAACAAACGCTGAACCGCCGCGGGTAGAAGAATGTTAAGATGAGCCCCGAAGGGTTAAAATAGTCTAACCCGCCATAACAAACCACGTCCGAGCTGCGTCTTATAGAAAATACCCGAACGATTCAAACAACTCAAAAGCAAGAAAGGAACAGAAAAAATGAAAAAGTCACTTTTCGCCATCCTCATTCTGGCAGGGGGGATGCTCATGACCAGCTGCGCCAGCAAAAAACAGCTGCTAGCCGCACAAAACGACCTGAGAAACTGCCAAAACGAAAACATCGAACTCAACACCACCTACCAGGTGACCAAAGAACAGCTGGCTGCCGCCAACGCACGAGCCGCCAGCCTCGAAGAGCAACTCAAACAGCAGAAACGGGCCTACGCCCAGCTGCAGAAGTCGCTCGACAAGAGTCTCTCAAACGCCAACCAGAACAACATCTCCATCGAGAAACTGGTCGATCAGATCAACGAGTCCAACCAATACATACGCCATCTCACCGAGCTGAAAAGCAAAAGCGACTCGCTCAACCTGGTGCTCACCAACAACCTGACGCGCTCGCTCTCGAAAGAGGACCTCAAGGAGGTCGATATTCAGGTGCTCAAAGGCGTGGTCTATATTTCGCTCGCCGACAACATGCTCTACAAGAGCGGATCCTATGAAATCAACGACCGGGCTGCCGAGACGCTCTCGAAGATTGCTAAAATCATCACCGACTACAAGGACTACGACGTGCTCGTTGAGGGCAACACCGACAACGTGCCCATCAACCGCGAGAACATTCGCAACAACTGGGACCTCTCGTGTCTGCGCGCATCCAGCGTGGTGCAGTTCCTGCAAAACCGCTACGGGGTCGATCCCAAGCGACTCACTGCCGGCGGACGCGGAGAGTACAACCCCCTGGCCACCAACGACACCGACTTGGGACGTCAGCGCAACCGCCGCACCCAGATCATCATCACGCCCAAACTCGACGAGTTCATGGAGCTCATCGACCACGCACCGGCTGAGTAAACCAAGAACGATAGTTTAGTAACAGTAAAAAAATAAGCAGGTAAGATTTTTCGGAAACGAATGAGAATAATGAGAATAATTAACTCACGAATGAGAATAATTTTTATTTTAATTCGTGGAAAAAAATTATTCTCATTATTTTCATTCGTTTCTTAATATTTGTACCAAGTTATTATTTTATCATTTCTTTCCTGTCTTTTTTGCAGAAAGTCTTTATTGCGACATGAAGCGTTACCTCCTCACCGATTTTATCTCTTTCCTCACCCCCTCCGGGCCAACCACCTGCAGCGTGTAGGTTTCGCCCTTGACGAAACGATAGTTCACAAACTGCTGGAAATCGGCAATCTCCTCACCGTTGATGCTCTCTATGACGTCACCCTGACGCAACCCCTGACGGTACTCGTCGCACGTTTCGCGAATAAGCCCGATGACGGCCCGCCCGCCGACGGGCACAAAAGCCATGTTGAACTGGCGGTTCTCCACCAAGCACGTGTCCGTGCCGTTGTAGGGCTGAAACGTCATGCGCTTCTTCAGCGGATTGATGATCAGGCTCCCGTAGTTCAGCAGCGCGGCTCCCACGCGCGAACCGCCCTGAGTGGTCAGGCTGTTTACGTGCAGAAACGAAAAATCGCCCCACTTCAGCCGGTCCAGCTTCAGGAATGCCACCTCGTCCACCTGTTCCGCACCGTAGTTGCCAATGGCCAGATGGCCGCGGCTGCGGCTCTCCACCTGGCTCTCCACGTTCTTGCTCTTGTAGGCGTGGCGGTCGAAACTCTGCTTGTTCATCGAGTAGAGTGGGGGCGACCCCGTGTCGAACAACGCCTCATCTACATGGCGCATGAACGGACTCACCCACACGTGGGGCACAAACCAGCGCAGCTTGTACTTCACGTCGAAACCCTCCTCGCCGTCGAAAAACTTGCGGCGGTCGGTCAAAATCATCCGTTCGTTCCTCACGTCTATCTTGCACAGCAACCCCTTGTTCACAAGGTCGAACCCCAGAATGCCGTCGAACTTCCTGAGCCCGGGGGGACGAGGAATCACCGACACCACGTAGTTGCTCACCCACACACGCCCCAGCCTGAACGCTGGCAACCGAACCACCTTCACCGTGTCCTTGCGCCCGTTGGCGTCGCGCGAAACGATGTTGCCCAGCTCCTCGCCCGTGTCCAGAGGACCGCCGTAGTAAACCATTCCCTGGCTCGAACCCGTGTCGAAGTTCAGCAGTCGCGTACTGCCGTCCTCCATCGCCACCTCCACATACAGCTGGTTGTCCACAAACCGGATGGGGATGGTGTCCACGAAGTCGCGCTCAGACAACCCGAAGTTGACCGAGTAACGGTGCATCTGAGCCATTGCCAACAGACTGCCCACAAACACCAGTGCCGAAACCAGACACGTTCTCTTCATCGCTCTTTTTTTCTGTTTTCAAGTCAGCCTCGTCCTGCTTCAAGTCAGCGTTGTCCTGCTTCAAGTCAGCCTCATCCTGCTTCAAGTCAGCCTCGCCCTGCTTCAGGTCTGCTTCGCTCCGCTTCAAGACGGCTTCCGTTCCTCCCTTCCCGCACAAAGATAATGTATTCTTTCGAGATGCCGAAAAAATCGCCGCAAAAAATCATTCCATTTCCTTACTTTGTCTTCCCCGTCTCCGACATCCTTTTTTTATCTCCCGACGTTGCGCTCAAATTCTCTAGAAAATTTCACCGCAACGTCGGGAGATATTTTCTGTAGTTTCGAGTTCGTTTTTCTTTTGTCGTGCTCCGCGTCTCATTCCCGAGCAAGCTCGCCTACCCGTAGCCTTTCAAAAACCAATAAAAACCAACACGGACAAGGAAAAACAGGTTTTT
>OCTX014518665.1_pt1 | contig 28926 bp, 23 predicted proteins | sample 1539691 | NCBI WGS metagenome assembly OCTX01 (sample SAMN02144231, study PRJEB22623) | gut metagenome | biome: sheep rumen | host: Ovis aries | place: New Zealand
GATTCAAACCCCCGATACCCGAAAGGGGTATACCGGATTTCGAGTCCAGCGCGATCGATCACTCTGCCAACCTTCCTTTCTTGTTTGCGGATGCAAAGGTAATAATAGTTTTTGAATTGACAAAATTTATTCGAAAGAAAGTTTTTGCAATCTGCTTCTTAATTGCTCTGCCAGGCTTTTTCTGATACTGAGCGTGATTTGACATGTGTTGTCGAAAGTCTGACTGACAATGCGCGGATTCATCTCCTTTACAACGCGCATGACATCGTTCATCATGGGGTAGGAAAAACTGTATTTGATGGTTTCCTCCACCTGTCGCTCCTCCACCAGACTGTGGGCAATGGCATCGGCAGCGGCTGTCTTGTAGGCCACGATGAGCCCTCCTGTGCCCAAGTTGACACCTCCGTAATAGCGCACCACGACGATGAGTATGTTGGTGAGTTCGTTGGAATTGATCTGCCCCAAAATGGGTTTACCGGCAGTGGAACTGGGCTCGCCGTCGTCGTTGGCACGGAAATCAAGACGCTCATGCCCCAGCATGTAGGCATAGCACACGTGGCGAGCGTCGTAGTATTTCTTTCGGTATTGTGCAACGATGTCTTTCACCTCGTCGATGGTTTCAACGTGGTGTGCAAAGGCGAGGAACTTACTGCGCTTTTCGGTGTAGTAGCCCTCGCCTATGTCGTTGGTAATGGTTTTATAGAGGTCGGACATTAATGTTTCAAATTGGAAACGTGCCGCTTAATCAAGTTTGTGGATGACAAGTCCAGAGCGCAACTTGGGCTCGAACCACGTGGCCTTGGGCGGCATAATCTTGCCGCTGTCGGCTATGTCCATGATTTGCTGCATGGAAACGGGATAGAGAGCCAGTGCCATGCGCATTTCGCCACTGTCAACGCGGCGCTTCAACTCGCCGAGTCCGCGCAGTCCTCCCACAAAATCAATGCGCTGGCTGGAGCGCAGGTCGCCGATGTTGAGAATCTGGTCAAGAATGAGCCTACTGGAGATGTCAACGTCGAGCACTCCGATGGGGTCGCTGCTGTCGAAGGTTCCCGGTTTGGCCGTGAGGCAGTACCAGTGGCCGTCGAGATAGAGCGAGAACTCGTGCAGGCGGGTGGGCTTGTAGATGTCTGTGCCCTTGTCCTCAACGGTGAAGTTCTGGCTAAGTGCCTCGAGGAACTGCTCTGAAGTAAGCCCGTTGAGGTCTTTCACCACGCGGTTGTAGTCGAGGATGGTGAGCTGGCTTGCCTGGAAACAAACGGCCATGAAGTAGTTGTACTCCTCGTCGCCCCGGTGGTTGGGGTTCTGCTTTTGCTTTTCTGCTCCCACGAGTGCGGCTGCAGCCGAGCGGTGATGGCCGTCTGCGATGTAGAGTGTGGGCATCTTGGCAAACTCTTCGGTAATGGTTCGTATGTCGTTGTCGTCGGCCACACACCAGAACTGGTGGCGGAAACCGTCGATGGGGGCTATGAAGTCATACTCGGGCTCAGTCTTGGCATAGCGCATGATGAGGTCGTTGAGCACTACGTTGTCAGGATAGGCAAAGAACACTGGCTCGATGTTGGCATTGTTCACGCGTACATGTTTCATGCGGTCCTCTTCCTTGTCACGGCGGGTGAGCTCATGCTTCTTGATGTTGCCTTTCATATAGTCATCGACATAGGCACCCACCACGAGGCCGTACTGGGTTTTGCCGTTCATGGTCTGTGCGTAGATGTAGTACTGCTCCTTGTCGTCCTGTACGAGCCACCCCTTTTGCTGGAACTTCTTGAAATTCTCGGCGGCTTTCTCATAGACGCGCGGGTCGTACTCGCTGGTGCCCTCGGGGAAGTCGATTTCGGGTTTGATGATGTGATAGAGACTCTTTTCGTTGTCGCCGGCCTCGGCACGTGCTTCTTCGCTGTCAAGCACATCGTAGGGACGGCTTTCCACCTGCTCCACGAGTTCTTTCGGGGGGCGGATTCCTTTAAACGGTTTTATTGTTGCCATAATATAAATAAGTAAGGTTAAAAAGAAGTTTCACCTTAAAATATGTTTGCAAATTTACTCAGAAGTTCTGAAAGTGCAAAATGTTTGTTATATTATTTTTGCAAGGATTTGTTGCGGCTGTCGATTATTAATTGTATTTTTGCAAAAAAAATAAGAACTAAACACCTTTATCAGCTTGAGATTATGAACAAACGAAATTTACTCCTTTTGGCAGTGCTCCTGTTTTTCGGCATATCCACAGGGCAAGCACAGACAACCGATGTAGCACCCGACGACAACGGCATGAACCTCTCGGCACAAGAATGGTGCCGCAATGTAGTGATGGGCTGGAACCTGGGCAACGCGCTGGAAAGCGGCGGCGGCGAAACAGCATGGGGCAACCCCAAGACCACACGCGAGATGATTCATGCCGTCAGGGAGGCCGGATTCAATGCCATTCGCATTCCCGTCAGATGGACTGAACAGCTGAGCGACGCATCGTCCATGACTGTGAGCAACGCTTGGCTGGCGCGCGTCAAGGAAGTGGTGGATTGGGCTTTGGCCGAGGACATGTACGTCATCATCAACACCCACCACGAGGAATGGCTCGACCGCAACCCGTTCTACAGCAAACAGACGGAGAACAACCGCAAGCTGGCCGCCCTTTGGAAGTGCATTGCCACCTACTTCCGCGACTATGGCGAGCGGCTGGCCTTTGCAGGCACCAACGAGACAACCGTCAACTGGGCCAACCCCACCACCGAGCACCAGGCTGTGCAGAACAGCTACAACCAGACCTTTGTTGACGCCGTGCGCGCAACGGGCGGAAAGAACTACTACCGCCATCTTGTGGTGCAGACCTACGCCTGCAGCCCCTACCACGGCCTCAACGGATTCACCATCCCCAACGACCCGGTGGAAGGGCGTCTGAGCGTGGAGTATCACTACTACGACCCTTACGGCTACGGACTGCTGACCGAGAATCCCTCGCAGAACTATTATTACTGGGGCAAAGCTTACAAAGACAAGGGCAAGGTTCCCGCTGACAACGAGGATACGCAGGCCGGTCTTTTCGACCGCATTCAGAACGCATGGGGCAAGAAAGGACTGGGAGTAGTCATGGGCGAATACGGCGTAACCAACCACTATCAGGAGGCCGACAAACTGACGCAGCAGGAAAACATGCAGTACTACCTGAAAACCACCGTCAGCAACGCCCGCAAGCGGGGATTCGCAGCTTTTGTATGGGACAACAATGGTTTCGGCAACGGCAACGAGCAGTTCGGCATCTTCAAGCGTTGGCAGAACATGGCTGTAGGCAACGAGTTCTTCCTGAAAGGAATCTGTGAAGGAGCCGGCACCGAATACAAAGAGCCTGAACACCATGAGGGCATCGACAACATTGAGGGCGGCGACGTGATATGGGAAGGTGACGCCATGATGGACTGGGGAAACGGCTTGCAGCTCACCATCCTTGGCAACGAAATCAGCAAATACGGAAAGGACATCATGATTATCCTCGCCTATACGCTCGACTTCACCGACTACAACATGATTCAGCTGTTCTATGGCGACTGGAAATCCAATCCCTCGTTTTTCGTCGATGGCGCAAACATCGACAAAGAATATTATCCCAGCAGTGTTCATGGCATTTCAAACGGCGACAAAGGGGTTTCGCACCTCACCTTCAGCGAGGCCACGTACAACGAAGCAGTAAAGAAGGGAATTGCCATCCAGGGACACGGCGTGAGACTCAATCTTGTGGTGCTCAGCAATCCCACAGGCATCCACTCCACCCTGCTCTCTCCCACTTCTACCGTCAACACGCGCACCTTCAATCTGCAAGGGCAGGAAGTCAGTCATCCACAGCGCGGCATCTACATTCGGAACGGCAAGAAGTTTGTGGTGGAATAAATCTTTATTGTGGGCTCTCTCTATTTGACAGAGTTCAGAAGAAAAAAAACGAGCAATCAGATTATTCAAGTAATCTCATGGAGTTCAGGAAGTCTCAATGGCTTCTTGAACTCCTTTTTTCATGTCACGCCTTTCTTCGGAGCGTCTTGAGATAGGCCTTGTGAGCATCGCTGACACGGTAGCTCTCGATGGCTTTCTGAATGGCTTTATTATGCGTCCACGGCTCCAGCCGTTGCTGTTCAATAAAGGGGAGTATCGACTCGTACTGCTTGGCAAGCGCAGTGGCGAAATACCATGCCTGCATCATGCGCACGTAATATTCCTCGCGCTGAACCTGTGCCACCAGCTCGGCGTAGGACGGCTCAAAAAGATCGTCCAAAAAATAGCGCATCAGTGTGCAGATGGCAAAGCGGACCGTATATTCGCCCTTGGAACCGAGCCAAGTCATCACGTGCGGAAGCAAATCCTCAGGATGCTTCCTGAAACTTTTGGGCGAAAGTTGGTCGCACGTTGCCCAATTGTCGATGAAGGGCAGGAATTGTTCCACTTGTCGGAGCGCCAAACCATAGTCTTTTGTCTCTGAAATGATGAACGCATGCAGTTGGTTTTCATCGAATGTGGTGTGGGGCAACGCCGCCAGAAAAGACTCCACGTCGGATTCCCTCACCAGTTGCTTGGCAAATGTGCGCAAGGCCGGTGTACGCACTCCTATAATCGCAGCGGGATTCACGTTAGGTATCAGCTTGCGCTGGAAATCGGCGTATGCAGCGTCGCTCAGTGCTGCAAGCCGGGTTCTGATGTCGTCGTTCAGCATAAGTACAATGGCTCAATGTTTTTTGTTCAAAATTTTCGCGCGCGTGTTCTTCACCCCGGGCAGCAGCGTTTCAGCATCCATCATTTGCAGGGTGGAGCGCAATTCTTCACCCAGTTCTTGGTAGTGGCGGCACTGGGCATAAGCCAGTTTGATGGCCAGCGAGCGTGTGCCCGAAGATGCACTGCTGTCGAGTATCAAGCCCAGACAGAAATCCAGAAACGCTGGTTGCACATGTTCCTTGCCGAAGTGCATGCGTTCGAGCAGGGTCATGAGCAGTCGGCGCCGGGTGGAATCGCCGGTGTGCATGACTTCGTCCACAAGTTCCTCGCGGTGCTGTTCCATCCAAGCTCCGTCGGTCTTTCCCAAATGGGTCAACACCCAGGCTGCATTGTTGGCCACGCGCAGGTCGTCATCGAACAGCAGGCCGTAGAGTTTCGAGCGAAGACTGTAGCCATCGCCCTGCTCCCTGCTGCCAGCCAACTGCAAACATATCTCCTGAATGTCGTGTTGGTGGATGTTGTGTGAGAGTTGCTCTCTGAGGTCCATCTGTCTGGATTAGCTGTTGTTGTGAATCACTGCTGATGCGCATGCGCAGGAAACTAACGAAAAAAGCGGGAGTTAACAGGAGACGACATGACTGTCGGCTCCTGATAGCTTCCACTAAATTCTTTTAGACGTCCCATGAAGGGATCGCCTGTTACTTGTTCACCTGGAACTTGGTGTCGCCATCCTTGAAGAAAGCGTTGATCTGACGAGCAGCGGCGATGCCGGCATTGATGTTGGCCTCGGCTGTTTGTGCTCCCATCTTCTTTGGCGTGGCGAAGTAGCGACCTTCAAATTGTGCGAAGTCAGCATCGGCATCGGGCTTGATGTCAGTGACAAACTTCAGGTCGTCGCGCTCCTGCATCAGTTTGATGAGTTCAGGTTCGTTGATGACTTCCTTGCGCGCGGTGTTCACCAGGATGCCACCCTTCTTCATCTTGCCCACCAGCGCATAGTTGATGCTCTGCTTGGTCTCAGCAGTAGCGGGAATGTGAAGTGAAACAATGTCGCACAGCTCGAACAAGGCCTCCTGATTCTCAACGGCGTGAACGCCAGCCTTCTCGATGACCTCAGCGGGGCAGTAAGCATCGTATGCATATACATCCATGCCAAAGCCCTTGGCTATGCGGGCCACGTTGCGGCCTACGTTTCCAAAGGCCAGAATGCCCAGTTTCTTGCCGAGAAGCTCGGAGCCACTCTTCCCATTGTAGAAACCACGCACAGCCATCACCAGCAGACCAAACACCAGTTCGGCCACAGCGTTGGAGTTCTGTCCGGGGGTGTTTTCGGCCACCACGTTGTGAGCAGTGGCGGCAGCCAGGTCGATGTTGTCATAACCGGCACCGGCACGAACCACAATCTTCAGCTGCTTGGCAGCGTCGAGCACTTCGGCATCCACCTTGTCCGAGCGGATGATCAGTGCGTCGGCATCTTTCACAGCGTCCAGAAGCTGGGCCTTCTCGGTATATTTCTCCAGCAGTGCCAGTTCGTTGCCTGCTGCCTCAATCTCTTTGCGAATGCCCTCGACAGCAGCGGCTGCGAAGGGCTTTTCTGTTGCTACTAAAACTTTCATTCTTCTTGTTTTCTTTGTATTGTGTGCTACGACCGTGTCGCAGCCTACTCAGCATTAATGATTAGCTTCAAACTCCTTCATGCATGCCACAAGTGCGTTGCAGCCTTCAATGGTCTGGGCATTGTAGCAGCTGGCGCGGAAACCGCCTACCGAACGGTGGCCCTTGACGCCCACCATGCCCTTTGACGTTGCGAAGTCGAGGAATTCTTTCTCCAGCTCTTTGTACTCGTCGGCCATTACGAAGCAGAGGTTCATCAGCGAACGGTCTTCCTCGACGGCTGTACCGCGGAAGAGTTTGTTGCGGTCAATTTCTCCATAGACGATTTCGGCGCGCTCGTGAGCCCGGCGGTCCATGGCTTCTACACCACCTTGAGCCTTAATCCAGCGCAGGTTCTCCAGTGCGCAATAGATGGGCACCACGGGAGGTGTGTTGAACATCGACCCCTTCTCCACATGGGTGCGATAGTCGAGCATTGTGGGAATCTCACGCGGGGCGCGACCCAGGGCATCGTCCTTCACAATGATGATGGTCACACCGGCCATGGCCAGGTTCTTCTGGGCACCTGCATAGATGGCGTCGTACTTCGCCACATCCACCGGGCGGCTGAAGATGTCCGACGACATGTCGGCAATGAGGCGTACTGGCACGTCCAAATCCTTGCGGATTTCGGTACCGTAGATGGTATTGTTGGTGGTGATGTGCAAATAGTCGGCATCAGCGGGCACTGTCCATCCCTTGGGAATGAACGTGTAGTTGGCATCGGCAGAAGAAGCCACCTCAACCACCTCGCCGAACAGCTTGGCCTCCTTCATGGCCTTTTTGGCCCAGACACCCGTGTTGAGATAGGCAGCCTTCTTAATCAGGAAGTTGTAGGGAATCATGCAGAATTCAAGGCTGGCACCGCCGCCGAGGAAGATGACCGAGTAGCCATCGGGCACCTGGAGCAACTCCTTGACGAGTGCAACGGCCTCATCGACCACTGGTTGGAAATCCTTGGCACGATGGCTGATTTCCATCAATGAAAGACCACTACCATTAAAGTCTAAACACTGTTTCGCAGTGTTCTCAATCACTTCGCGTGGAAGCATTGAAGGACCTGCATTAAAGTTGTACTTCTTCATTTGACTTTTTTTGACTTTTGTTGATTGATGTGATATAATGATTTTTTTCTTTTTTTCCTTTCTGTTGCCCAGACCGAAACGCCGAGCATATAACCTTACTAAAAAGCGACTGCGAAATTACACTTTTTATCTGAAACAGGCAAATTTTTTAGCATAAAGTTTCTGAAACGCTGGTTTTAGGTGTCTATTTGACAAGTTCACATAGCGTTTTTATGCCTTTAATTTTTTCGCCCTGCGTCTGGCGGAGCACCTGCTGCAGCTTTTCGCGGCTGACGGCGGCGTAGGCATAGCGGTCTTTCACGTCGATGCGGCCTATCTCTGAACTGTCCAAGCCCCCCTTCTTGCAGAGGAACCCCACAATGTCGCCTTTCGAGATTTTGTCTTTCTTGCCCTTGCCTATATAGACCGTTGCCATGCGCGGCGGTGCAGGCTGTCCGCTTTGGGGCAGCAGCTCGAAGTCCTCCACCACGGCATCCACATAGCCGGGCAACTGTTCGTCGGGGCCGAGGATGAAGAAAGCACGTCCGCTCTTGTCCCAGCGCGCCGTGCGTCCCACACGGTGGATATAGCCTTCTTCGCTCTCGGGCAGATGGTAATGGATGATGTTCTCTATGTCGGGAATATCCAGACCGCGCGAAGCCAAGTCGGTGCTCACCATCACGTTGGCCGAACCGTTGGAGAACTTGTAGAGTGCATCCTCGCGCTGCTTCTGCTCCATGCCGCCGTGGAAAGCACTGGTGCTGAAGCCGCACGACCGCAGAAAAGCGTCCGTGCGCTCAACGCTCTCGCGATAGTTCAGAAACACGATGCTGCTCCCCTCCCCCAACTGCAGCAACAGTTGTTGGAGCGAAGGCAGTTTGTCTTTCTGCCTGCTGCGCACAATATATATATGTACGCGCGAAGAAACCTGCTCGTCGTCGTCCAGAAACTCCACCATGCGTGTGCGCCCCATGTTCACAAAGCGCGGAATCTCGGCAGCACGGGTGGCCGAGAGCAGCATGCGCCGCTCCACACGAGTCAGTTTGGCTGTCGCGGCCGACATCTCTGCCTGGAAACCCATTTCCAGACACTTGTCGAACTCGTCAATCACCAGATATTTCACCCCCTCGCCACTCAAGTTGCCTTTGTCCAGATGGTCGTTCAACCGCCCTGGCGTGGCAAAAACGATGTGGGGTTTCACCTCGCGCAACTGTCGATGCTCGTCCATCGTGGGACGACCGCCATAGAGGCTCATGGCGCGCAGGCCACAGCCCATGTCGCGCATCACAGTGGCCGATTGGAGAGCCAGTTCGCGTCCAGGAACCAGCACCACGGCTTGCAGCTCGTCGCTCGACGAATCGAGCAGTTCGGCCAGCGGCAGCAGATAGGAAAGCGTCTTGCCCGTGCCCGTAGGCGAAAGCACCAGCACGTCGTCCTTAGTGCGCAGAATAGCCTCGACAGCTTCCTGCTGCATCATGTTGAGTTCGGCGATGTGGAGTTTTTCAAGTATCTTCCCTATCATGGCACAAAGTTTCTGCAAAGAAGTCTAGTTCTTCTTTGCTTCTGTCTTTTTGGTTTCTGTTTTCTTTGTCTCAGCAGGCTTTGCAGCTGGTTTGGCGGCTGGTTTCGACGTTGCGGCGGCAGCTGGTTTGGCAGCTGTCTTTGCAGCAGTCGATGAAGCAGGCTTCGAACTGGCAGAGGCAGCAGGCTTCGAAGTCGTTGACGACGCAGGTTTCGAAGTGGCAGAAGCTGCTGGCTTCGACTCGGAGCTAGAAGTGGCCGTTTCGGCGGGCTGCTCCACAATGCGTGTCATGTTGAAGCCCGAGATTTTTCCTTCTGGCGACACGGTGGCACGTATGCGGTAGCGGTTTTTCTCTTGTTTGCCGTCGCGCTCAACGTTTTGTCCAGCCGAGAAACTGACACTGAACTCATAGGGGCCTCCTGTGTCAGAGGTTTTCTTGTTGATGCTGAAGTCGTTGTTGAGCGAGAAGTTCATGCGACTCATGTCGTCGCGGTAAATCTGGTGGAGGAAGTTCACCACGTCGCCCGAATTGGCGTTGTCCTTGCCGAGGAAGTTCTTCAGAATGGAGGTGACGGTGGTGAGCAGTGTGCTCTCGTCTTTGCTGTTGATGCTCTGGAAGTACTTCTTGAAGAGTCCTTTCACCATGTCGATGTCTTCCTGCGTGACAACTGTGGCCACCAGCCGGTCGTAGATTTGCTTTGCCTCGCTGAAGTGCTCGCCGTCGGCATGGCGGTCGATGTATTCCTTGAAGGCTTCGAGGCTGTTCTGGTTCTGGGCCACGGTCCAGTCGAGCGAGTCAATCTTGTGGATGGCCTCAATGCGGTGGGTGCTGTTGGGGTGAATGCGTAGGTAGTCCTCGATGGCAGCCCTTGAGCCGCTGACTACGGCGTTGGCCCAGTCGCGGTCGCCCTGTTTGATGGCGTTGAGATGGGCGGCAATTGAATCGCGATGTTCCTGGGGTGCCTCGGTGAAGTTGTCGAGATAGGTCTGCAGCACCAGTGGGTCGCTGCTCTGCATGGCAAACTCGTATTCTTCGCGCTCCTTGCTGTTGTTGGCCTGCTGGTAGAAGTAGAAGCAGATGGCGCAGATGATGAGGGCGATGACAAAGGACACGATGAGCGGTGTGTGGCTTTTGCGCGGCTCGCCTCCTACGGGCGGCGGAGTGACGCGTGTGGTGCGGTTGCGGCTGTTGCCGGCTGCAGATTGTTGGCTGCTGGCTGTTGCCGACGATGCCATTTGGGCGGCAGTGGGGACAGGTATCTGTACACGTTGCTGCTGTGGCTGGGCAGACTCGGTTTGCTGCGGCTGGTAAGCGTCATTATGGCGATGGCAGTTGGGGCAGGTTTCCTCGTCCTTGAAATAGACGTTGAAGCAGTCGGGGCATTTCACCACCTTTCCTGCTATTTCCACCCCGCAGTTGGGGCAGGTGGGTGCTTTGTCGCTGATTTGACGGCCGCACTCGGGACATTTTATGATTGCCATGGTTTTATTTCAAAAAAAAGTATATGTTTGTTGTTTCTTCAGATTCTTTTTATCAGACCTTCTCCCTTGGCGAAGCAAACGTTTCTGGGGGGAGCGGTCAGTGCCTTCTGTATTTCAGTTCGCGCAGACTGTGGTTGCCCATGAACCGGCTTTTGTCCACATAGGTGTTGATGCCCTTGATGCGTCCCTTGGCCGAATATTGCCAGGCCAGATAGTCGCGCTCGTCGATGAGCGTTGGTGGGTCGTCGGTATATTGGGCTATCATGAGTTTGTAGTCATCCACCTTGTAGGCCAAGTTGGCGTTGTAGAAGTTGCGGCCGGTGTAGAGCAGCGGTTTCTGCTTGTAGGCTTTTTCCACCAGGTCGAGGAATTTGAAGAGCGAGTCGCAGAAAGCCTCGGTGCTCAGCCCGCCTTTGGTTTCGATGTCGATCATCGGGATGAGGTCCTGGTCGCCCGGACGGCACTGCGCCTTGAAGTTTTCGAGTTGGCGGCGCTGGTCGGTCAGCGGACGGTAGAAGTGGTAGGACCCCACTTTGAGCCCGTACCGGTGGGCCAGACGGATGTTCTCCTCGTAGGTGTGGTCGATGCGGTCGCCGCCTTCGGTGGCTTTCAGATAGACGTATGCCATTTTGCTGTTGTCTCCCACATGCTCCCAGAACACGCGGCCCTGATAGTGGCTCAGGTCGATGCCGTGGATATGGGCGCAAGTGTCCTCGCAATTCACTTCGGTGGTTTGCGCGCAGATTGGCAAAAGTGCAAATATGCTTATGATGATGCCTATGATTCGTTTCATAGGTGCAAAGGTACTACAAAAAATCTAAGATTAAAAATTAAAAATTAAAAATTATAACAAGTATAGCTTTTTTTAAATTTTTAGGGTGTCAAGGCTTTGAACTTTGACCGTAATCAGCAGTCTGCAAGCCGCAAACCCCTATTCTTCTATCTCAGAGAGCGACTTTACGAAGTTGTTGAAGAAATTGCTGGTGGTTTCTACCGGATAATAGGCAAAATAGCGCATGCTCCGGCGCAGGTTCCGACGGAGCACCTTCGAGTTGTTCTGCACGAAGCCAGTGCTCGATTGTCTGAAGTGCCAGTCTTCGGCGGTGTCCTTGGCCGTGTGGCTCAGTGTGCGCAGCGTCAGTTTGTAGGCGGCAGGCTCCATGTGCTGCACAAAGGGCAGCTCGTCTTGTTCGAAGTTGAACACGGCCATCAGGATGCTGCCTTCGAGCTGTGCCATGCGCTGCATGCCCAACTTGGCCAACCAGTTGTCCAGCTTGACGAAATCCACGCGGTCGCCCTGCTTGCGCAGGAATCGCCCCAGTTCGATGATGCCGTGCAGACTGATGCCGCTGCTGAGAATGTGGTTCACGTTGTAGATGATGATGTTCAGCAGCTGCATGGTTTCGCCCGAACAGTCAATGCTGTGGCGCTCGGTGGTCATGATTTTTTTCAGTCGGCGGTTCAGAAAGAAGTTCGACAGTTCGAAGGTGGCCATGGGCGAACTCATGATGGTGCGCTTCTCGCTGTTGTGTGCGGCGTTCCGCCATTGTTCCTGCATGCCTTCGGGCAGGTTGAGGTTGCGGTCGTTGGCATGGTTCTCCAGGCCCTTGAGCGTGGTGGAGGCCACGTCCTGCGATTCCACCATCTGGAACACCCGCCTCCACTTGAAGGCCGACATGGGTTCGATGGCATCGGCGTCGCCGTAGGCGCCCGAGCGTAGCAGACGGAAGAAATTGCGCTGTATGATGTCCATGTTCTTAGGAGTGTGATGGTTCTGAGTTTCTGGAGTGCAGGAGTTCGGGGGGGGCTGACAATGGTTGTCGCCATGAGTGTTTCCCTCTGCGCAGGGAGAGAGTGCGGGTTGCCGCCTTTACGAGTATCTTCTCGGATAGCGCAGCAGAATGGAGAGCGTGGCCGCCACGCCGATGGCCATGGGGTAGTACAGATAGGGCAGAATCTCCATTGGGTTGAGTTTGGCCAGTCCCGCGGCGAGCAACATCTGCACACCATAGGGAATAAGGCCCTGCACCGTACACGAGAACGTGTCGAGAATGCTGGCTGCCTTCTTATTGTCCACACCGTAGCGGTCGCCTATTTTCTTGGCTATGCCGCCCACAGTGAGTATGGCGATGGTGTTGTTGGCCGTGCAGAGATTCACCAGGCTGACCAGTCCCGCGATGGAGAGTTCGGCCCCCCGCTTGCCGTTCACGTGGGCCGTCAACCGGCTGATGATGTAGTCGATGCCGCCGTTTTCGCGAATGAGTTCGAGCATGCCGCCCGCCAACATGGCCACGATGATGAGCTCGCCCATGCCCTTCACCCCATCGCCCATGGCTGCGAGCCATCCGAACAGGTCGTAGGAGCCGTCGCACAGACCGATGCAGCCGCAGAGCGCAATGCCCAACACGAGCACGGCCATGACGTTCATGCCCAGCACGGCGGCCACCAGCACCACCACGTAGGGAAGCACCTTCAGATAGCTCACCTCGCGCCACTCGACGGGCACCTGCACGTTGGCCCCCATGACGGCATAGACCACAAGAATGACCAGTGCGGCAGGCATCACGATAAAGGCGTTGACGCGAAACTTGTCGCTCATGCGGCACCCTTGCGTACTGGTGGCCACCACGGTGGTGTCGCTGATGAACGACAGGTTGTCGCCGAAGTAGGCCCCGCCCACGATGATGGCCGTGATGAGCGGCAGGCTGCCCCCCGTTTGCTGGGCAATGCCCACGGCGATGGGCACCAAGGCCACCACGGTGCCTACGCTGGTGCCGATGGAGACGCTGATGAAGCAGGCGGCCAGAAACAGCCCCGGCAGCAGCAGGTTGCCGGGCAGCACGTTGAGGGCAGCATTGACCGTGGCGTCTATGCTGCCCATGCTTTTGGCCGAAGCCGCAAAGGCTCCGGCCAGCACGTAGATCCACAGCATGAGCAACAAGTTGTCCGAACTGGCTCCGCGGCTGAAGATATCGACGCGCTTCTTCAGGGGCAGCCCGCCCGTGATGACGACGGCGTAGATGCTGGCTATCATGAAGATGACCGTGATGGGCACCTTGTAGAAGTCGCCGGCCAAGACCGAGAGCACGACGTAGAGCAGCATGAACACTGCCAGCGGAGAGAGGGCCAAGAGGCCTTTTTTGTTGGTCATGGAGCTTATGGGGGTTATGGGGCTTATAGGACCCATGGGACCTATGGGACCCATAAGGCTTATGAGTCCCATGGCGCCAATGGGGTTCTTACAGCGTCACGCCATTCTTGAAGATGGAGATTTCGCGGTAACCGTTCTGTTCGTTGCGTGTGGGTTCGCCGTTGGCCACACTGATGATTTTTTCGGTGAAGCGGGCCACCAAGTCCTTCATCGGCGTTCCTTCCACCAGTTCGCCCGCATTGAAGTCAATCCAGTTGGGCTTGTTGCGGAACAAGGTGCTGTTGGTGGATATCTTCATCGTGGGGATGAACGTTCCGAAGGGCGTTCCACGGCCCGTTGTGAAGAGCACTATCTGGCAGCCAGCCGAAGCCAGTGCCGTGGCGGCCACCAGGTCGTTGCCCGGTGCCGAGAGCAGGTTCAGGCCGTTGGTTTTCAGACGGTCGCCATACTCCAGCACACCACTCACGGGCGCACGTCCGCACTTCTGGGTGCAGCCCAGCGCTTTGTCCTCGAGGGTGCTGATGCCGCCGGCCTTGTTGCCCGGACTTGGGTTCTCGCCCACGGGCTCGCCGTGGCTGAGGAAGTACTCCTTGAAGTTGTTGATGAGGCTCACCGTCTGACGGAACAGCTCGGGACTCTCGCAGCGGTTCATCAGAATGGTTTCGGCGCCAAACATCTCGGGCACCTCGGTCAGTATGCTCGTGCCGCCCTGGGCCACCAGCCAGTCGCTGAACTCGCCCACAAGCGGGTTGGCGGTGATGCCGCTGAAACCGTCGCTGCCGCCACACTTCAAGCCTACGCGCAGCTTGCTCAGCGGGCACTCCTGGCGTTTGTCCTCACGGGCGATGGCATAGAGCTCGCGCAACAGGCGCATGCCTTCTTCCACCTCGTCGCCCTCCACCTTCTGCGTCACCAGCAGGCGGATGCGCTGGCGGTCGTAGTCGCCCAGCATCTCCATGAACTGGTCGGGCTGATTGTTCTCGCAGCCGAGGCCCAGCACCAGCACAGCGCCGGCATTGGGATGGAGCACGATGTCGCGCAGCACCTTGCGCGTGTTCTCATGGTCGCCCGAAAGTTGCGAGCAACCGAAGTTGTGGTGCCAGGCATGCACGGCGTCGATGCCTTCGAGGCCAGTCTCTTTCTCCAGTTGGGCGGCCAGCCGCTCGGCAATGCCGTTGACACAGCCCACAGTGGGCACTATCCACACTTCGTTGCGGATGCCCACCTCGCCGTTGCTGCGCACGTATCCGCGGAAGGTGCGGCCCTCGTTCTCGATGCTGAGCTTTTCGTCCACGGGGTGGTACTCGTAGCTGAGCGTTCCGGCGAGATTGGTTTTCAGGTTGTTCTCGTTCACCCACTGTCCGGCCTTCAGGTCTTCGCGGGCGTGGCCTATGGGGTAGCCGTACTTGATGATGTCCTCGCCTTGCTTGCGGTCGGCGATGAGCACCTTGTGTCCGGCTGGTGTATCTTGCAGCAGGGTGATGCTCTGGCCGTCAATGTCGATGGTCTCGCCCTGTTTCATGGGTCGCAGACAAACCACTACCGAGTCGGCAGGGTTGATTTTCAGAAATGCTTGTTGTTTCATAGTGTTTTGTCTTTTGTGATATTTGTTTGTTTTCTTGGAATAGTCTTTCTGCCATTGCGGGCGGGCGCGCTCTTCTCGGGGCTGGATTTTCTGTTGCTTCGGACGGTGAAAACAACGTCGGGAGATGCGCTGAAATTTTCTAGAGAATTTGAACGTATCGTCGTGAGTTGTTTTTCTGCTGCCGTGAGAGGTGAAATTATCGTCGGGAGATATTTTTTTATTGTCGGGAGATATTTTTTTATTGTCGGGAGATGAAAAAATATTGTCGGCAGACAATTCCGCATCTTCGACGCCTGAAAAGAGCGGCGTCAGGAGTAGCGGCGGTAGAAATCCACGTTCTCCTTGCTGAGCAGCTCAATGGGCATGTAGTTGACGGGGTTCACCTTCTTGCGCAGCACGATGGCCTGGAAGAGCGTGTCCACACATTCGTAGCCCTGCATGAAGGCATGCTGGGCGATGAGGAACGATATGCTGCCCTCGCGCAGGCACTTGGCGTTCTTGGCCACCATGTCGTAGCCCATGATCTGCACGTTGCGGCGGTTGGAGCGCAGCAGAAATTCGCCCACGAGGTGGGCCTTCGAGTTGAGCGTTATGCAGTGGTGGGTGTCGGGGTGGTGGTCGAAGTATTGTTGCAGAATTCGGTCGTACTCCTTCTTGTTGCTGTCAAGGGGCAAATCGACCTCGTTGATCGTTACGCGGGGGAAGTGGTCGTGCATGTAGTGGCGGAAACCCACTTCGCGGTTGTCCTGCTGCTTGCTGGCCACCTTGCCGTTTTTCATTTGCTTCATGAGCATGATTTCCTTTTCATCCTTGGCAATGAGCATGAGCATCTTGGCAGCGAAATATCCGCTTGAGAACGAGTCCTGGCCGTAGAACGACAGGGGCCGCAGGTCGGGCATGTAGCTGTCGAGCAGAATGAAGGGGATGTTGCGTTCGTGCAGTTGGTTGGTAAACTGGCGTGTCACCTCCAGCTCAGAGGGCACCACGATGACACCAGCGGGATTCTGGGCCAGGCACTCCTCGTAGGTGGCGGTGAAGGTTTCGGTCTCGAACCTTTTGTAGTACATGATGCGCACGTCGATGTGGAAGTCGCGCCGTGTCTCGCAGGCTTTCAGCGCTCCCTGCTCTATTTCCTCCCAGTAGGCCTCGGAAGCGTGCTTGGGCATTATTATATAAAAGGTGTACGACTTGTTGTAGGCCAGTGCGCTGGCATACATGTTGGGCTGGTAGTTGATTTCCTTGAGCACCTTCTCCACCTTCTCGCGCGCCGACTTCGACACGTTGGGACGGTTGTGCAGCACACGGTCCACCGTACCCACCGAAACCCCTGAACGTTCGGCTATGTCCTTGATTCTGATTTTCTCTGTCATGATGGTCGTCTCTCTGTGTTTGGCAGCCATTCGCGGTGTCGTCAATTGCTGGTTCCGACGTGGAGATTGCCGCCATTGTTTGGTGCAAAAATAGCAATAAAAAATGAATTGTGTGTACGTACACAGTTAAAATTTTCCAAAAACTGCATTTTTTCCCCGTTTTATTTCCTAATTCGCGAAAATAGTGCTATTTTTGTGCTCGTAAACAGAAAAACAAACAAAATTAATCTTTAAACATTCAAATTTAAAAAACGAAACGACAATGGCAAAGATTGTAACATTAGGCGAGATTATGCTGCGCCTGTCGCCCCAGGGCAACGACCGTTTTATCCAGAGTGAGTCATTCCGCATCATCCCCGGCGGTGGTGAGGCCAATGTAGCCGTCAGTGTGGCCAACTATGGCCACGAGGCTTATTTCGTCTCAAAGCTGCCCAAGCACGAGATAGGACAAATAGCCGTCAACGCACTGCGTCGCTACGGAGTGAACACCGACTTCATCGCCCGCGGCGGCGACCGCGTGGGACTCTACTATGCCGAGACGGGCGCTTCGATGCGTCCCTCGAAGGTCATCTACGACCGTGCCCACAGCGCCATTGCTGAAGCCGACCCCTCGGATTTCGACTTCGACGCCATCATGGAGGGAGCTGCATGGTTCCACTGGAGCGGCATCACCCCCGCCATCAGCGACAAGGCCGCCGAACTGACCCGCCTGGCCTGCGAAGCTGCCAAGCGCCACGGCGTTTGTGTGAGCGTTGACCTGAACTTCCGCAAGAAGCTGTGGACTTCCGAGAAGGCCATCAGCATCATGCGCCCCCTGATGAAGTATGTGGATGTGTGCATCGGCAACGAGGAGGACGCAGAACTTTGTCTCGGATTCAAGCCCGACGCCGACGTTGAGGGAGGCAAAACCGACGCTGCCGGATACGAGGGCATCTTCCGCCAAATGAAGGAAGAATTTGGATTCAAGTATGTCGTTTCTACGCTCCGCGAAAGTTTCTCGGCCACGTTCAACGGTTGGAAAGCCCTCATCTTCGACGGCAAGGAGTTCTATCAGAGCAAACGCTACGAAATCAACCCCATCATCGACCGCGTGGGCGGTGGCGACTCGTTCTCGGGCGGACTCATTCATGGACTGCTCACTAAGCCGACCCAAGGCGAAGCCCTGGAGTTTGCAGTGGCAGCCAGTGCGCTGAAGCACACCATCAACGGCGACTTCAACCTGGTGAGTGTTGACGAGGTGGAGAGCCTCGCAGGTGGCAACGCCAGCGGACGCGTACAGCGTTAGTTTTATTTGACTATTTCACTATTTCACAATTTGACAATTTATTACCAGCTAAATGACAGAACTGGAACTAAAAGAGAGGTTTAAGAACTTTACAGTTCGCATCATAAGGTTGGTTGATTCTATGCCCAATACAATTTCGGGACGGGCAATTGCATCGCAGGTTGTACGTTCTGGAACATCACCAGCAGCGAATTATCGCGCTGCGTGTATAGGGAAATCAGAGAAAGATTTTCTCAATAAATTGAAGATGGTAGAAGAAGAGTTGGATGAGACGGAACACTGGCTTTCCATCATCATGGAAACTGAGATGCTTCCTGCATCAAGGGTTGAGCCTTTGCACAATGAATGTATTGAGTTACTCCGTATCATCGTCAGGTCGATCATCTCAACTCGTAATCATCTGTCCAATCGATAGTGAAAGAAGTCGAAAAATGATGTCTGTACAAATTAAAATTGTAAAATAGTAAATTGTAAAATAGTATAATTAATCCATGGCAAAATTCGATAAATTAGCTGTCATGCAGAAAATCGGCGACACCGGCATGGTGCCCGTTTTCTACAACAAAGATATGGAAGTGTGCAAGAACGTGGTGAAAGCCTGCTACGAGGGCGGCGTTCGTGCATTCGAGTTTACCAACCGCGGCGACTTCGCCCAGGAGGTGTTCGGCGAACTGGTGAAGTGGGCCGACAAGGAGTGCCCCGAACTGGCGCTGGGCATTGGCTCGGTGGTCGATGCCCCCACGGCTGCCATGTATATTCAGTTGGGTGCCTGCTTCGTAGTGGGCCCGCTGTTCAATCCCGACATTGCTCCCGTGTGCAACCGCCGTCTGGTGCCCTATTGCCCCGGCTGCGGCACGGTTTCTGAAATCGGCAAGGCACAGGAGCTGGGCTGCGACCTCACCAAACTGTTCCCCGGCGACGTTTATGGCCCCAACATGGTGAAAGGCCTCAAGGCTCCTATGCCCTGGTCGAAGATCATGGTCACTGGCGGCGTTGCTCCCGAGGAGGACAACCTGAAGGCTTGGTTCAAGGCTGGTGTCTATTGCGTTGGCATGGGCTCGAAGCTGTTCCCCAAGGACAAAGTGGCTGCCGGCGACTGGCAGTACGTCACCGACAAGTGCAAGGAAGCACTTGGCTATGTGGCAAAGGCGCGCGCCTGAACGCTGACTGAATAAAACTCAACACGCTGCCATCAACGGGCAGCGCAAACCGGAACAATGAAAAAACGAAAGAATGAGAAACACTGCCCATTCACTCCGTGTGTGTGAAGCCTTTCTACAGTTGAAAGGGGTGCTCATTCTTTCGTTTCATCGTTGTTCCGGTTTTTGTATTTCATCCTTAGCGTCCGCTGGACGCAGTTTGTCTTTGGTGGTTTGGCTGGCACTCTCGGCGGCGGTTTTCTGTGCCTGCACGAAGGCCGAGCAGCCGATGGTCGATAAGTTGAACGACATCGCCTATAGTTTTCATTACCAGAGTCTTGACTCTACGCTCGTTTATTCCGAAAAGGCTTTCCAACAGTCGGCCGACTATGCTGCCGGCAAAGCCGAAGCTATGAACAACATGGCCTTTGTCCACATCATGCGCATGGAGTATGACAAGGCCGACAGCATTCTGAGCCAGATAGAGCAAATCACCGACAACCAGATAGAACTCTACGTGGCCGGTGTGCAGCAGATGCGACTCTGCCAGCGGCGGTCCAAGAACAAAGAGTTCTACGAGCAGCGCGAGAAAGTGCGTTCGCGCCAACGGCGCATCGAAGAAGAACGCTCCATGCTCTCCGAACATGAGAACAGACGGCTGCTCTACGCCAAAAGCGAATATGGCATCGTGCTTTCCACCTACTATTACTACGTGGGGCTCGAACAACAGAGCATCGACGCCCTCATGAACTTCAGTACCGACGAGCTGGACAGCGACACCACCCAGCTGTTGGCCTACCTCTACAACGTGGGAGCAGGAGGCATCGTGACCAAAGGCACACAAGAAGAAAACAGCCAAACCGAATTTAACTATCTGCTCAGATGCTACATGCTGGCCAGCCAGTCCAACAGCCCGTTTTGGGTGGCCAATTCGCTGCAGGCCATCAGCGAGCACCTCATTGTTCAGCAGCAGCGCAACCGACTCATTGCCGACAATCTGCCGGCCATGAAGTTCATCAACCCCGACAACATGCCCGATTCGCTCCTGGCGGGCTATCTGGCACAGAAGTCGCTCGACATTTTCGAGAAGTTCGGCGATGTTTATCAGACGGCCGGCGCCTACCGAACGCTCGCCTCGTGCTTCATGGCCATCAACGACTACAACTCGGCACTCATCTGCCTCAGAAACGCACTTGAGAAGAATCCGGCCATCGAACAGGCTCCCGACCTAGTGGCCAGCATACGCGAGCAGCTGAGCGTGGCCTATGCGGCCATCGACGACAAACCTAACAGCGACTACAACCGAAATCTCTATCTCGACATGCAGGAGCTCACTCGGCAGGACCGACTCCTAGAGGCGCGCGCCGACCAGCTGGACCGCTCGTCGAGACAACTCAACCTGATGATTCTGGCCGTGGTGCTCACCATTGTCGTGGTGGCCATCCTGCTCTACATCTTCGACCGGCTGCGCCGACGCAACGAACGGCGCCACTCCATGGAGCAACTGCTGCAGCCACTCAACGAGTGGAAAATGCAGAACGACAAAGAGCTGGAAGCCATCAACGAGCACTGCGAAGAGGTGAACGAGGCCCGCGCCGTCAGCCTCGTACACATTGCCACCAACAAGAAACGAAACCTGGAAAACCGCGCCAAGATATTCCTCGTCAACAGCATCATGCCCTTCATTGACCGAATGATTCACGAGGTGCGCAAGCTGGAGGACGGCCACGAACCCGACGAGAAACGTGCCGAACGCTACGAATACATCTCCGAACTGACTGAGCGAATCAACGACTACAACGAAGTGCTGACGCAGTGGATTCAGCTGCGACAAGGCCAGCTGAGCCTGAACATCGAGAGTTTTCCCCTACAGGCGTTGTTCGACACAGTACAGAAAAGCCGCATGTCATTCCAGCTGAAAGGCATCACGCTCGACGTGAAACCCACAGAGGCCGTGGTGAAGGCCGACCGCATACTCACCCTGTTCATGATCAACACCATGGCCGACAACGCCCGCAAATACACCCCCGACGGTGGCCGTGTGGAAGTCAGCGCCACCGAGGCCGCCAACTATGTGGAAATCAGCGTCAGCGACACCGGCTGCGGCATGAATGAAGACGAATTGGCCAACGTATTCAAGCACCAGGTGATTGTTGACAGTGGCACCGGCCAGCTTTCTTCGGTGCAACCCTCGCACGGCTACGGTCTGATGAACTGCAAGGGAATCATTGAGAAATATCGCAAGGTGAGCCAGATATTCAGCGTGTGCCATATCGCCGCCGAGAGCGAGCCCGGCAAGGGCAGCCGATTCTATTTCAGGCTGCCCAAGGGACTGGCCAAGTTGATTGTCGGATGGCTGCTGGCAAGCGGCGCGTGGGGAACGACAATGGCACAGACCACCGTGCCGCTCAGCACACTGCAGCAAAAGGCCGAGCAGTACGCCGACAGTGCCTACTACAGCAACATCGACGGAACCTACAGCCGCACCTTGCAGTTTGCCGACAGCGTCAGGAAGTACATGAACCAAGCCTACCGCCAACAGGTGCGACGGGGCACCGACACCCTGCTTCGCCGAGGCGACATGTCGGTAGAGCTGCCCGAAGTGCGCTGGTTTCACGACAGCGTGAAGGTGAACTACCAAGTCATTCTCGACATCCGCAACGAGAGTGCCGTGGCCGCACTGGCTCTGCACGACTGGCCGCTCTACCGCTACAACAACAAAATTTACACCCAGCTGTTCAAGGAATGCTCTGCCGACAACAGTCTTGGCCAATACTGCCGTGTGATGCAACGGTCAGAAACCAACAAAATGGTGGCCATATCCATTCTCGTACTGCTGCTCATGCTGCTCTTGCCGGCCTACTACATGCTCTATTACCGCCACCGACTCTACTACAGATTCTGTCTCGACCGGGTGCAGCGCATCAATGGTGTGCTGCTGACCGACTCGGAACCGGAAGAAAAACTCGAACGCATCAAACCACTGGTTTCTGAGAAATATCCGGTGCAACTGCAGCAGGTGGTGGAGCAAATCCGACAGACGCTCACCGACTCGGTGGTCACGAAGAACACGCGCCTGGTGAATCTGGAACTGGCAGAGGACGAATATCGACGGGCGGAGTTCGAGAACGAGAAACTGCACATCAGCAACAGTGTGCTCGACAACTGCCTGAGCACACTGAAACACGAAACCATGTACTATCCGTCGCGCATCCGCCAACTCATCGACGGCTCCGACCGCAATCTGAACGCCATCAGCGAACTGGCCACCTACTACAAGGAACTCTATTCGCTGTTGAGCGAACAGGCCATGCGCCAGGTCGATGACGTGAAGTTCGACTGCAAGCCCGTGGCCGTGGCCGACATGTTCACACCACGCGACGAACTGACTCCCAACCAGCTGAGCGTGTTGGGCGACAGCGACATGTTGCGCCTGCTGTTCGACATTCTGCGGCAGCAGTCGGGAGAGAAGAAACTGCGTGTAGATGTGGCCGAAAAGGGCGACTACTACGTCGAACTGACCGTAACCATGCCCAACATGAGCCTGAACGACGCAGACTGCCAGCGGCTCTTTGCGCCCACGATGGAAAACGTGCCCTACATGCTGTGCCGACAGATTGTGCGCGACCATAGCCAACAGACCGCCCGGCGAGGATGTGGCATTGTGGCAGTGCCGCGCCACGAGGGCGGAACCAGCATTGTGGTCACCCTGACCAAAGCACGAAATTGAAAACAACCAAAGAAAGCGACAATATGGACAACTTTAAAGTAATCGTGGTCGAGGATGTGCCCTTGGAACTGAAGGGTACGCTCGGCATCATCAAGAACGACATCCCCGAAGCCGAAATCATCGGTACCGCCGACAGTGAGCTGGCCTACTGGAAACTGCTGAAGCAGCAGAAGCCCGATTTGTTGTTGCTCGACCTTGGGCTGGGCGGCTCAACAACCATTGGCGTGGAGATTTGCCGACAGACAAAAGAAATGCACCCCGACATCAAGGTGCTTATCTTTACTGGCGAAATACTGAACGAGAAACTCTGGGTAGATGTGCTCGACGCCGGCTGCGACGGCATCATCCTCAAGAGTGGCGAGCTGCTCACACGGGGCGATGTGGCCAGCGTGATGGACGGCAAGCGCCTGGTTTTCAATCAGCCGATACTCGAGAAGGTGGTGGAGCGCTTCAAACGCAGCGTCAATGCCCAGCTCATGCGGCAGGAGGCGCTCGTCAACTACGAGATTGACGAATACGACGAGCGTTTCCTTCGCCATTTGGCACTGGGCTACACCAAGGAGCAAATCACCAATCTGCGGGGCATGCCCTTCGGTGTGAAGAGTCTGGAGAAACGACAGAACGAATTGGTGCAGAAACTGTTCCCCAACGGCAACGGAGGCATCGGCATCAACGCCACCCGTCTGGTGGTGCGCGCCTGCGAACTGCGCATACTGGACATCGACAACCTGCAGCCCGACGAATAGGTACGGGGCCTTGGAAAGGGGGAAAGGCAAGAAAAGAAAAGTGAAAGGGAAAGGGTAAAGGAAAGGAATAAAAACATGAAGAGAGAGAGTCTGCACAGACTTTTTGGACGGCTAGGAGCGTTGCTGCTTGCGCTGCAGGTGCTGTTGTTTCTGGTGTCATGGTTGGTGACGGCCGTGATGCCTGGGACAACCGTTCATTCGCTGCTGGCAGGCGACGGAGTGCGTTGGTTCATAGGACGCTTCGCCGACAATTTGGCCACGCCTTTACTTGTGTGGCTGCTGTTGGCGGCCTTTGCCTGGGGAGCCGTTCGGCGGAGCGGCCTTTTGCCCACACTCAAGCGACTGTTCGGCAACCTTGTTGGCAGCAGCAACTCTGCAGAAGTCAACCGGGGCAATCCCATGTCCTTTCGCGAGCGTTATGCACTCACCATTGTGCTCGCAGAACTGCTGCTGTTGGTGGTGATTGTCGTACTGCTCACGGCAATACCCCACGCAGCCCTGCTGAGCGCCACCGGCCATCTGTTTCCCAGCAGTTTCAGCCGTGGGCTGGTGCCCATGGCTTGTTTCTCAGTCAGTCTGATGGCTGTCAGCTTCGGATTGGCCACCGGGCGTTTCCGTTCGTCGTCCGATGTTTTCGGCGCCCTCAGCAGCGGAGTGGCCTCCTGGCTGCCCCTGTGGCTGCTCTATGTGCTGGCCGTCCAGTTCTACAGTTCTCTGTGTTTTGTTTTTCTTAGCTAGTTGCAGCAGCCGCGACATGATTTGCTCAATCTGCCGTTGCCGCGCCATCCGCTCTTCAATCTCCACCTGCTTCTCGCAACCGCCAATCATCTTTCTCAGCTGAGCGATGCGCGCCGCCAGGTCGGGCGTGTTTCGGTATTGTTGGTAGTACTGCAGCGCCAGTTCGAAATTCTGTTTTGCCGGCAACCATTTCTCGGTAAACATATTGCAAAAGCCAATGCGGTAGTACGCATCGGCTTTTTCTTTTGGATAGCAAACGCCGAGCACCATCTTGTAGAGACTGTCCGCGCGTTCATAGTGTTGCAGATTGAAGTGGCTCTCAGCGGCTGCAAAGTAGTAGATGGACCGTTCGTGCGGAGCATAGCCGCCAATGTTTGGAATCACCTCGTCCAGCAGTTGGCTGGCCTCTTGGTAGTTCCACTCGTAGTAATGGCACAACCCCATGTAGGCATGTATGCGGTTGTTGAGCGCGTATTTCTGGTCGAACTTCTTGAAGATGATGAGAGCCTCGTGGTATTTGCTGCTGTTGAAATACTCCATGGCACGTCCAAAGAGTTCATCCTCGCTGAGTGTCTCTTCTTGTGCTGCCGCGATAGAAGCGTTGCCCATCAGCAGCACCAACAGTGCCAGAATATATTTCATCATGGTGCTTCACTTTTTCAGAAGTTTATGGAAGTTGGCGGCATCTGCTTCTGTCAACGACAATACCAGCTACCGCAAGCTTCCACAACTCTCCTGTTTTTCTCTCTTGGCCACTCTCAATCCTTTGTATAGAAATCTACGAGTCGGCGGATGGCCTGTTGGCACACGGCGCAGAACTCAGGGTTCTCGTTGGTGCGCATGCGACAGTCTTGCACTCCCCTATAGACACCCTTCGTCTGGTATCCAGCCCCCTCGAACAGTCCCACACGCGTCTGTATGGTCTTTGCATCCTTGCTTACGGGCGTTGGCAGTGGTGTTCCTTTTTTGATGAGGTTTTCCCACTTTCCGTTGAAATCCACGCGTGTGGTGAGGTTGTGTTCCCATGGCTCCACGTCGGTGGGATACATGCCGAGGTTCTCGTTGTCGTAGGCATACTCGTCGCCAAGGCCAGCAAAACTGTGTCCAAACTCGTGAACCACCACCGGGCGGAACTTCTCGTGGTGCGTCATGCTGAGGTTGTAGCTGTTCAGAATGCCACCTCCGCCATAGCGGCTGGTGTTCACCAGCACAATGATGTGCTCGTAGGGAATGCCCGCCAGCACGTCGTGCAGGTCTTTCAGGTGGAGCGTTGTGAGGTAGCGGTTCATGTAGAACGTGTCGAAGTGCGAGTGCAGCACAGTGTTCTTCCAAATGCCCTTTTCGGGTTCGCTCGTCCCGCTTTCAACCGACGGTGACTCGACGGCCACCACACTGAAACGGTCGCGCAGGCTCTTGAACGGCTCGTGGGCGAACATGGCCTCGTGGGCTATGGCCACATCGTTGCGGAACACCTGCATCTCGTCCTTCGTATAGCCTTCGGCCACATAGGCAATCCTGATGCAGCGCGTTGTGTCGGCGGCCTTCTGCACGTAGCTGTAGGGCATCAGACCGTGCTCGCCAATGTGGCGTATCAGGATGTCGGTGGGCACCACTGTATGGGTGAGGGTGGCCGTCACTTGGCGTCGGTTGTTGCGCAACTCTACGGTTACGTCCACGGTGTCACGCGGCATCGGCACGAGAAACACGTTTTCAAACGACTTTGTGACGGTTTCGGCCTCGGGATTGGTGATCCACTCCTGAAACAGTGTGGAGAACGAGTTGCGGTAAATCACCTGCTGGCTGCGGTGGGCGCGCACCGTCACCTGCCCGTTGCCTTCCATGGGCACTTCGGCCAGCCGTTTGCGCTTGCCATACCAGCGGGGACTGACGTTCAGTTGGTCCAGGCTGATGTGCTGTTCGTTGGCATTGCCCGCGAAGATGTAGTCAAGCCGCAGCGTACGGTCAGTAAAGAATTGTTCAAAGTCTTGAGCGTCAGCGCGGCAGAATGTTGTCAGCGCGACGAAGCATAATAGCAGTCGGGTATTCATGTCGTTTTGTTTTATGATGGTTTGTTACTCTTATCATTCTTTTTCCTTTGCAAGCCTGCCCTCCACGGGCTGACTGTCCATCTCCTCGTAGAGTTGGCGCACGTAGGAGCGTTGCCAGTCGGCGGGTTTATAGCGGCGCGAGCCAAGTTGCAGCAGGTCGATGTCGAGAGTGATGACATTCTGTGCTCTCAGTTCGCGAGTGTCGCCACAAAGCTGTTCAGTATGCTTCAAGACGGCGCGCAGTTCGTCGGCCGAAAGCGTACACAGCCCCATGGCCAGTGCATTGTGGAAGGGAGGCGACACCATGCCCTCGGCCTCGGTCTTCATGATGCGGCTCAAACGCAATGCTCCCAGCCGCTCGCAGAGCAGCCCGTATGCCTGCCGGATGATTTCTTCGCCGCCAGCATTGGTTCCCAGAGCCAAAATGAAGGTGTGTGGTTTCATTGATGCAAAAATACACATTATAATCGAGATAACTACAAACAAAATGAAAAATCTGAAAAAAACAAGTGTAAACCAAAAACACGACCACGTGTCGCCGAACTTAGAGCCAGTCTGGCGGTTCAGGCGCTTAGGGGTGCCGGTAGAGTGAATCATCTCGTGGATAAGGATACCGATGAGCTGCACGTTGAAGAACGCGCTGTGGGTATTGCGAGAGATAGAGTCAGAGACAGGCTTCTGGGACGGCGTGAGGCTCGTGTGTGATGACGGTAGCCAATGTGAATACCATTCTGTGGATGCCAAGAAGGTGGTTCGGGAGAAGATGACAGTGGCGGAGTACATGAGCGCCCATCGAATCCGGGCATAAGCCGGTGACTGATTGGAGGCGGAGGTTTTTTTACGCAAAGTTTACGTGGATTTCCCTCCCCCTTTTCTTGCATATATGTCAAAAAAGCACTATATTTGCAACAGAAACATAGAAGAAAGGAAACAATCATGTTGGAATATGTCATTGGTGCGACAGCCGGATTTATTTACGCTCATTATAGACACAAAAGAGTGCTGAAACGCCGTGCAGAAGGCAAGCACTCCGCATGGTGGCACTTCTGGCATGATGACAACACTTCTATAGGTGGTTCCTCATACGGACAAATCTTTTAATTTAGACGTCCATTATGGGGAGCCTTTTTTTTCATCCCCGTCCTTTTGTCTTTTACCATGTCTTTGCATAAAAAAGCTAAGGCATGTCTATACGAATCGACAAACGAACACTCGAAAGGATTTTTTGCGCAAACTTTGCATGGATTTCCCTCCACCTTTCTTGCATATATGCCACAAAAAACACTATATTTGCAACAGAAACAAAAAGAAAGGAAATAATCATGTTAGAATATGTCATTGGTGCGACAGCCGGTTTTATTTACGCTCATTATAGACACAAAAGAGCGCTGAAACGCCGTGCAGAAGGCAAGCACTCAGCATGGTGGCACTTTTGGCATGATGGCAATCCTTTTGATAGTGATACATCATATTTTTATTAATAACAATTTATTCATAAGGCTTCCCATCCGGGGAGCTTTTTTTTTCCATCCCCCGTCCTTTTGTCTTTTCTTGGTAGCTTAACAGACAGTGCAATATGCCTGAGGGTGATACTCGAGATGGATAGCGAGATGGGGTTTGGCACAGGCTCAGAGGTGGAGTGCGAGGACGGCAGCATATACGCGTATCACCGCGAAGACGTGCAAAAGGTCCTCAAAGACCGCATGACAATGAAAGAGTATTTGGACACACACTGGATCAGATTGGGTGGCGGCCTAGACAAGCCTCTTTTTGAAGACCTTGAAGCCCCACCCGACATGAACGATGGCGAATGGTACTGGAAGCTGAACGAAGCCTTCACCCCCTGCGAGATGGCAAGTTTCGGGCCAGCTGTCGAACGGCAGCATCTTCACGACCTTAATTTTCACAGCGTGAAATGGATAGGCAAGGTAAGAGACCGTCGCATCAGGAAGATGTACTCGACGGCGAATTATCCTATTTTTTTGCGCGAGTGCGCGAACGGTGAGAAAAGTTTCTATCAAATATTCAGGCCGATGGAAGCCGACCCGGCATTCCAGGTTTGGCATATCGGAGTCCAGGCAGACGACTACATTAACGGCCTCGCAGAACTACGTGCCGAGTATGCTGCAACATGCAGCGGCTCCGCCCGACTGACCAATGTAGTTATATGCGAACACTATATAGACGCAGTACGCGCCAAGTCGCTCGGCCTGCAGCCATTATGGCTTAATGTCGCTGGAACGGAATTATCGAATGATGATTGGAAAGGGATTTATCGATACTGTACTGACGCCCCATATTTAGTAAGTTTCGAACTCTCTGTCATGGAGTGGGCTTATCGTCACTTCGTCGAACGTCATAATTTCAACAAGTATTTCTCGTTGAACGAAATACTGTATGATTGCAGACGCTATGTCAAAGAATACATCGCTCGCAGACCTTTCCTCAGACAACTTGAAAGGTTCGCGAAATGGCACGAGTGGGAGCTGAACCCGGCGGAACTCTGTATCTCTGGCACAAAAAGAATACTCAAACCGATAGGCTTTGACAAGAACCGCCCGCAACCTGGCCCGCCAGTTGACTATATTTATATGCGCAACGAAGAGTTCTGAAACCTAAAGCTCCCTGGAGGGTGTGTCAAAATAGGCACATCCTCTTTTTATATTTCTCTAATAGCAGTCATGAGTTGTTTTCTTTGGCTCATGGCTGTTTCCTTGT
>OCTX012286040.1_pt1 | contig 28856 bp, 23 predicted proteins | sample 1539691 | NCBI WGS metagenome assembly OCTX01 (sample SAMN02144231, study PRJEB22623) | gut metagenome | biome: sheep rumen | host: Ovis aries | place: New Zealand
AAGCATGATTCAGTGCCTCCGAAGGAGGCAATAGAACATCGAATATTAGGCTTATTTAAGCTTGCTTAAGAATAAGCCATATTCGATGTGGACTTAAGAATGCTTTTTGAGTTAACTGTGAATAGTAACAATAAACGCACAAAACGCTTATTATCTTATGTAAACTATCTTTTTATTGTTTCCGGAAGTCTCAACTTTCAGATCCTTTATACCATATATAAACTTGGAAAGCGTAGCATAACCAAATTCTTTAACATTGAAACTTGGAAATTCATCATGGATTTTCTGCCCAAGCTGTCCCATCTCGATTCCCTTTGTTCCAGCTTCTGCAACCACATCAACAGCAAATTTCTTTACTCTCTTCTTCATATCCTTATCAGAATGAAGTGCCACAAAAACTGTACTTTCCTTTTTCTTGACATCAAAAGCAGCTGTTTCATCGATAAAAGTTGAAAGCGAACTATATCCATAATTACGGACATCGAAATCAGAATACTTCTTCTGGAGGCGGCTTCCTATCTCTCCAAGGCCTGTCTCCCTGCCCTTATTATCATTTTCAGTTATTATCTCTATTATATCATTCTCTATGATTTTCTGAGAGATCACATTTTCCGCTTTCTTCTTAAGCTTGGACTTTCCTTCATTCTTGGATGATGCATCATCTACGCTCTGATCCAGCAGAAGCTCAAGATCTGTAAAGACTGTACACGCCGCTCTGAAGGAACGTGGAGTCTTATTCTCTCCCATTCCTATGACATGCATACCGGACTCTCTCAGTCTGCTGGCAAGTCTGGTAAAATCTCCATCACTGGACACTATACAAAAACCATCTACACTTTCTGTATAGAGAATATCCATAGCATCTATGATCAGCGTAGAATCTGTGGCATTCTTACCCACAGTATTTCTAAACTGCTGTATAGGCGTGATAGAATTCTCCATCAGTTCTTTCTTCCATTTGTTTGCCTGAGTCGAAGTCCAGTCACCATATATTCTCTTATATGTAACAACTCCATACTTTGTCATCTCATCAAGTATGACGCCTATATACTTCGATGATATGTTATCTGAATCAATTAAAACTGCATATCGTTTGTCTTCCATAGTCGTTCCTTTTCTTCATAGTCTTTCTTAAGTAGGTGTTCATTCTTATTCGAAGTATTCAGCAACTTTCTTCAGATTATCTATAATCGGCAGATGCTGAGGACATACGCCTTCGCATTGTCCACAAGCTATACATTCACTCGCCTTTCCAAACTCCTTCGTCAGATTATCATAATATTCAGCCTGAGGTGTCCATCCTTTTCCCTCTACCTCCTGCAGATCCGCATTGTATAAGGAGAAGTATTTTGGAATATTAATATTCATTGGACAACCCGGCGCACAATAAGCACATCCCGTACATGGAACAGCTATAGTATCATTTATCGCTTTGACAGCCTTATCAATAAGATTTCTTTCCTCATCATTAAGCGGTTTGAAATCAGACATGTATGCTGTATTATCATCTACCTGCTCCAGTGTACTCATTCCACTAAGAACCATGTATACATTATCAAGACTGGCTGCAAATCTGATTGCCCATGAAGGTATAGATGCTTCAGGATTATAATCCTTGAAGAGCTTTTCTACACTTTCAGGTACATTAGCCAAAGTGCCTCCCTTTACAGGTTCCATAACTATAACAGGCTTACCATGCTTAGTTGCAACTTCATAACATTCTCTGGAACGTATAGCCACGCTGTTCCAATCAAGATAATTGATCTGAAGCTGAACATATTCCATCTCCGGATGTTCATATAACACTTTATCCAGAAGCTCCGGTCCATCATGATATGAAAAACCTATATGTCTTACTGCTCCGGATATCTTCTTATCCTGAAGCCATTTCCAGCAGTCATACTTATCATATATCTCAATTGAATGAGAATTGACATCATGCAGCCAGTAATAATCAAAAAAGTCAGCTCCCGTCTTTCTCATCTGCTCCTGAAAGACTTTATCTCTATCTTCTTTTGAATGGAAGAATTCACTGTGAAGCTTTGTTGTAATGGTAAAACTGTCTCTGGAATGTCTTGTCATAAGTATATCTTTTACAGCATCTTCACTCTTGAAATTACAGTACATCCATGCTGTATCAAAATATGTAAATCCTCTTTCCAGAAACATATCGACCATACGACATGTCTTCTCTATATCTATCTTTCCTGCATCAGATGGATCATGAGATGGAAGTCTCATAAGTCCAAAACCAAGTTTCTTTGACATAATATCCCCTTTAATTAAATAAATTCAACTATTACACCCACTTCTAATCATCAGCTTCTTTAAGCGGAATATCCTGCAGAACCGAAACTTTTTCTTTATGCTTATTTCTTATGGATACAGTACTATCAGCCTGCATTATCTTAGTTACCTCATCCTCTCCGTTTTTTAATCTGGAGCCTACATTCTTATACTGACGATATACGTCAAGAACAGTTTCATCTAACGATTTATGCATCTGAAAACGACGCATTTCCTCGTTACTTCCCAGCAGTATACTTCTGACTGCGGACTTGTAAACAGCCTTTGCCGCCTGGTCCTCACTCATATCATATCTGCTCTTCAGTTCTTCTTTAATTATTCTTAGATAATCCTCTATATATTCCGGTGTTGCACTCATAATAATTATCCTCTACTTCTCAAAATCAAATGTATAATCAAGACCAAGCGCATCTCTTACAGTTATAATATCCTTCTGAACTCCTTCACTTACAGGAACACCCTTATCCTTTCTGTAGAGCCATACATCATACTCTTTCTCTCCGGCTGTATATATCCTGCTTTCCCCTGGAGCCTTCTTTGAAGCCCTGAGCGCACGACATATATCACCAGCAATCTTCTTAAATTCTTCCTGTCCCATAAATGCATCCGGATCTACTACAAAGAAGAAATGTCCGAGATGATACATCTGAGGTTTACCCTCTTCATTTACACCTGAAAGTGCCTTCATAAACTGACCACCTGAAAGTGCGGCAGAAAGTATCTCGACAACAGCTGCATAACCATATCCCTTATAGCCCGCAAGTTCCTCTCCTATTCCTCCAAGAGGTGCCAGGGCAGCTGTACCTGAAACCAGATCCTTAAGAATCTGCTGGCTGTCAGTTAATGCTTCTCCATTTTCTGAAATGACTGTACCTGCCGGGGTCTTCTTACCCTCTCTTGCATAATACTCTATACGTCCCCGCTGAACTATAGAAGTAGCACAGTCAAGACAGAAAGGAAATTCTTCATCTGTTGGAAGTGAAAATGTAAGCGGATTAGTCCCCATCATATTTTCCACTCCAAATGTCGGTGCTATTGAAGGTCTTGCATTGGTACCTGTAATACCTACCATTCCTTCCTTACTCGCCATAGTTGTCCAGTAACCTGCTATTCCATAATGCGTGGAATTACGTATAGCTCCTCCTGCCATACCATATGTTTTAGCCTTTTCGATAAGCTTCTTCATCATATGATAGCTTGCCACCATACCCATTCCATCGTGAGCATCCATAACTACTGTAGTAGGAGTCTCCTTAAGTATCTCTATATTAGTAACAGGAAGAAGTGTGCCTTTAATAATTCTGTCTATATAAATAGGCTTAAATCTATTACATCCGTGGCTTTCTATTCCTCTTCTATCTGACTCCAGAAGAACATCAGCACATATCTTTGCATCCTCCTCGGGCACCCCATAACCCTTAAATGCATCTATCATAAAACTGTTCATTACTTCCCATGAAACAAATGGTCTAGTCTCCTGCATAAAATGCCCCCTCTCCGTTAATGATTCACAGTTCACAAGTTTTAAACGTATATTTTATTTTATCATATCTCTACAGTATTATAAACAAAAAAATCGGGCAGCGAACTGCTCGATTTTTTCATGCTTATCTTACTAAAACAGATTTATTTAAGATATTCCATAAAGTTTTCTTTGTTCTTTCTTGCAGGAATAGTAGGTCTTCCCAGGTCTGCTCTGGAACCTATGCGGCTCTTTATCTCGAGGAATACTCTTCCTTTACTATTCTTTATCTCACCTAAAACCTTATCAAGGGACTCTGCATCTCTTACAGATGAAACAGATGTATATCCACAGCCCTCTGCTATTTTAAGTATATCCAGCTTCTCTGCTACAGTCGGAAGACCACCAACTGACTCATGAGCACCGTTGTTTATTACTATATGAACCAGATTATCTACATCAGATGAGCCAATTACTGCCATTCCACCCATGTGCATCAGCATAGCTCCGTCTCCATCGATAACCCATACTCTTCTGTCCTTTTTCTGTGCAGCTATTCCGAGAGCAATAGATGAACTATGTCCCATAGAGCCAACAGTGAGGAAGTCCTTCTCGTGTCCTTCACCTCTTGCTTCTCTAAGCTCAAAAAGCTCACGTCCTGTCTTACCTGTTGTTGCAATAACTATATCATCCTTTGTAGTATCGATGATATGTGTTATTATCTCTTCTCTGGTCATCTGATAATCATTTGTATATTCCGGACTCACATCATATGTAAGAGCACCCTTTCTAACAACAAATGAAGCCTGTTTACCCTGACTAAAGAGCTCTCTGAATTCCTTCATCTTTGCTTCAACATCTGAGGCTGTTGTATCCTTATCAATTATCATGTAAGGAATATCCAAATCCTCAAGAAGCTTAAGTGTTATCTCACCCTGGAATATATGCTGAGGCTCATCATGAACACCCGGTTCTCCTCTCCAGCCTACTATATAAAGCATAGGTATAGCATATACCTTTTCATTACAGAGAGATGCAACAGGATTAACTATATTTCCCTGTCCGGAATTCTGCATATATACTACAGGTACTTTTCCGGTTGCAAAATGATATCCGGCAGCTGCCGCAACAGCATTACCTTCATTGGCAGCAATCACGTGATGCTCCGGTGTAACACCATACGTCTGAACCAGATAATTACCAAGAGCGGCCAGAAGACTATCAGGAACTCCGGCATAAAAATCTGAATTTATTACTTTTACTAATTCTTCTACTTTCATTATATTTCCTCTTTATATAATACTTTACCAAGGGTTGTTATCCCTTGGTAAAAACTTTAAATGTATGTTACTTTAATATTCTATGATACAACATATCAATGGTTTCTTCATCAAGCGCTATCGGATGATTCTTCAGCCTTACAGGATTAACTGATGTCTTTAGTACCGCATAGTCTTCCTCTTTGGCTGTCGGAATGTCAAGTTCAAGTCTCTTAAATATCTCTTCAACTTTATCTGCAGCAGCTTCAGGCGTATCACATCCCATAGCCTCTGCAATCTCATGAAAAACAGACCTGAGATAATCCTCTCCTCTTGAATCAATACATTTATCTGTATTTTCAAGCATCCATGGAAGAAGCACTCTGTCACAAAGGATTGCAGAATGTCCATGAGCCGTTCCATACAAACTTGTCAGCTTATAGCACATAGCATGTCCGGCTGTTGTCTGAGTAATATTTATAGCTTTGCCTGCAAGATTTGCAGCAATAAGCATATTCTTATTACCTTCTTCAGTGTTACCAAGATAGCCATCAAGATTATCTATAATAAGTCTGATTGCCTGTCTGCTGTAAGTCTTACTTTCTTCAGTAGAATTAACTGACCAGAAAGACTCTATGGAATGGCAGAACGCATCCATCATCGTGCTCTTTTTCTGATACTCCGGAAGAGTAACAAGCACACTGCTATCCATGAGTACTGTCGATGGAATTGCACTTATATCTGCAACTGACTGTTTCTTTCCATCGTAATATACAACAGCAAAGCGCGTTGCTTCAGAGCCTGTACCTGCTGTAGTAGGCATAGCCAGAAATGGAACATCATTTGCCACTATAGGAATATTTAGAAATGCACCATCTGAACCGTCTGAATTCATATTTGAATACAGCTTAATACATTTTGCCACATCCATTGCAGATCCACCGCCTATAGCCATAATAGCGTTACATCCGGACTCGCGATACAGCCTTACACCTTTAACAACTGAATCATACAGGGGATTTGGCTGAAAATCATCAAATCTTATAATCTCCAGTATGTACTCTGAATCTTTCTCCATACTATCAAGCTTTTCACTGATATTCTTCAGAAACTTAAGCGAACTGTCACATACCAGAAACAGCTTTCTGATATTATTTGATTTTATCCATGAATCTAGTGATTCATATTGATTTGATGAAGAAATAATCTGCTGACTCATACTTATCTCTATTCCTCCGGAATAAGTGTTATGATATCCTTTATAGACATGCACTTATCATCGCACTCTTTAGCTCTGTGATTCTCAAGTATAGTTCTTGCTGCATCCTGCATAGCAGGGAAACCTGTTCTTGTAAGCTGGTTTGCGTAGATTATTACATTTGCTCCACGCTCTTTGAACTCACTCTCATATACTGTATTGAAGCTTGTTGGAACAAGCACGATAGGTGTTGTGCTGTCCTTCTCACGGAACTTCTCTATAAACTCAAATATTTCATCCGGCTCTTTACGACGGCTGTGAATCATGATAGCATCAGCACCTGCTCCCACAAATGCAAATGCTCTCTCAAGCGCATCATCCATTCCCCGCTCAAGTATAAGACTCTCGATTCTTGCACAGATCATGAAGTCCTTAGTCTTCTGAGCCTTCTTTCCTGCTTTTATCTTCTCACAGAAATTCTCTATAGTTTCCTGTGTCTGCTTAACCTCTGTACCAAAGAGAGAATTCTTCTTCAGACCACATTTATCCTCTATGATAACCATAGATACACCCATTCTCTCAAGGGAACGAACTGTATATACGAAATGCTCTGTAAGTCCGCCTGTATCTCCATCGAAGATAATAGGTTTTGTTGTAACTTCCATTATGTCATCTATAGTACGGAATCTTGAAGTCATATCTACAAGCTCTATATCCGGCTTACCTTTTGCTGTAGAATCGCATAATGAAGATACCCACATAGCATCAAACTGATATGTCTTACCATCCTGAAGCACTGTAGTCTTCTCAGCTATAAGACCTGTTATACCTGAATGTGCCTCGATAGCATTTATACATCCCTTCATGGCAAGAAGCTTACGAAGTCTTCCACGTCTCATATCAGGCATGGAAAGCTCTGCTCTGGAATTTCTATCCAGCTCATCATACTTCTCATCCTTTGAATAAGGATACTCTACAAGCTTTCCACCATAACTTTCAAGGATGCTTAATACTTCCTCTCTGATAGGTTTCTGGAAACCTGTGCACCAGTCATCACCATGTACTACATAGTATGGCTTAAGTTCATTAAGTATATTCTTGTAACTGAGTTCCTTCTGCTCAACTACCTTTGTTACACCTTTAATATTTGCAATAAGAGCTTTTCTCTCCTCAAAGCTTATAAGCGGATATCTCTTATAGCTTGCAACTGCTTCATCAGAAAGTACACCTACAACAAGCTTACCAAGTGCAGCAGCCTTCTTGATGATAGCTATATGACCACTATGGATTACATCTGTTGAGAAGCACATATATACTCTTCTGTGTGTTATCTCATGAAGTCTCTTAGATACCACCTCAAGATCTTCAGGTGTGTCTATCTCAGAACAAAGTCTGTCCTCTACATCATATGCCTTGATATGGCATACATCTGATATCTCATTAAATGCATTTTCTGCGTATACATTTCTGTTATCATTCTCACAGAACTCTTCTATCTTATCGAGCCACTTATTCCAATCCTCTTTATTTAACTTATAAAGAGCCTGCGCCTCCATGGCATCATCGAAGCAAGTAGTGGCAACCTTCTTTACATAGCCATCCTTCACTACTGCCTTAAAATCCTTCTCTGGAAGAGGGATAGTAGAGCTTACTTTCATGCAGCTTTCAGGGCATGATATAAGATCTTCAAGAACGCTCTGCTCAAACACCAGATCACCATGCATAAAGATTATATCCTGATCACGAAGATATTCCTTTGCACAGTAAATAGAATAAATATAATTTGTCTTATCATATATAGGATTATTAACATATGTGATATTAAGTGTAAGATCAAGTGAATCACAATACTTAATAAGAACATCGTCATAATAACCGGTAGTCATTACAACTTCTGTTATTCCTATAGCTTCTATAAGTCTCAGCTGTCTGCTAAGAATGGTATCTGTTGAAGATACCTCAGTAAGACACTTTGGATGCTCTGATGTAAGGACACCCATTCGACTGCCAAGACCTGAATTCAGGATCAATGCCTTCATATTTTATTCTCCTTCTTTTGCTGCATCTGTTGCAGCATCTATCTCCTGGATTTCGTCTTCAACTTCCTTCTTGCTGTTCTCATCTATGTTGAGTGTTTTGCTAACCTTCTTTTTAGCCTTTCTCCAGAATACGGATATAACGGCACCACCTGCTATTACTATAGCTGCAACTGCCTGAATGATATACGTTGTTACTGATGGATCAATATAAAGTACCATACTAATTTCTCCTTTTTTATTAATTATCTTCTTTTCTCTTCTGAGCCTTTTCTTTCAAGCTACTAATGATATACTTAGCACTTTCTTCGCCACTATGTCCATAGTTAGCTATAAGTTCATTTCGTATATCAATGTTGTTCTTTATATATTCATCCTGTCTGTCTATCAGGTTGCGGACAGTATCTGCGATACCTTCAAGCTTCTCAGGATTCATTCTGATACCAACCTTATCTCTAAGGCTTATCTCCAGCGGTTCGATTCCGATTTCCTTATAGTTCGGATTATTTACCTTCATAGGTGTATCTATAAATATACATGGCTTTCCGGTTACAAATGAGAATTCATATGTAGTTCCTGACCAGTCTGATATAGCAACATCTGAATCGAAAATAGAGTCATTCTTTGTAAAATCAAGCTCAAATGTAAGATCGTCACCATCGTAGTCTTCATATCTCTTAACAATGGCATCCATTCTTGCCCCATATCTCTTTACATATTCCGGATGAGGTCTTACATGAACATTGAAGCCCTTACCGAGAAGACCTTTCAGCATTTCATCTATACATGAATCAAGGATATTTCCTTCCTGCCATGATGGAGCAATAAGAATCTTATTGCCCTTCTTCAGATTATCCTTAATCTTATCATAAGCAGCCTGAAGCTTCTCAAGCTGACCATAACCTGTTACAACCAGCTTCTTCTTCGGAAGCTTATGTATCTCCTCCTGCTTTCTGATCTCCGGTATCTGGAAATCACCTACACAGAGGATGGTGTCATAATGATCAAGTGCTCCGGTATGAAGAACCATATGCGTACTAAGAGGATAGTGGAACATATATACATACTCCACATCCTTTCTTACATAACTTCTCTTGATATGATAATTCTCCAGATCCGACATAGTCATAACAACCATATCTGCATCCATCTTCATCATAAGAGTTATGAGTCTCTTCTCTCCTATATAATATCCTCTGATATGAGGATTTTCTTTTTCCATTTCAAATATCTGATCATTAGGATCGCTTGTTACATAATGGATTGTAACATTTGTATGTTCCAGCAGATATCTGATAGTATCTTCAAAATACTTATAGAAACCATTTTTCTCTGAATAGAATACCAGATGTTTATTGGCAACACTGAAGAACTTCTTATAATCAGCCTTTTCTTTAGCCTTCTGTTCTTTAGTTACCTCACCGCTTCCCATATTAGTAAGCTCAGCCAGCTGTCGTCTGCTGTCTTCAAGAGCTTCGTGATCGATATATTTATTTGGATTAATAATAAGATTTAAAAGCACCTGCTGCAGTATTGTAAGAAGATTACTGCATATCCAGTAGAAACCAACTGCCATAGGAACGAAGAATCCCAGAACAAGTGAGATACCAACTGAAATAGCAAGAGTACTTATCTGACCAACACCAGACTGTTCTGCCTGAAGAGGATTCAGCTTATTCTGTGCAAGACCAAGAATAAGTGCAGAAAGGCCTGCCAGAACAGGCATTAATAGATACATTCCGCCAACTACATTTGGATATTCCTGAAATCTTATACCTGCTATCTCCATAGCGCTTTCATTAAGATCAGCAAGCTGAGGATTTCTAACCACATGTATGATTCCAAGCAGCAGAGCTATCTGAATGATTGTTGGAATGATTGTAAGAAATGGATTATAATGCTCTTTCTTATAAAGCTCTGTTGTTTCATCAGCTATCTTATCCTTATCGCCGAAATACTTAACCTTAAGCATATTCAGTCTCGGCTGCATAATAACCATCTTTATACTGTTCTTCTGTGTCCAGATACTTACCGGAAGAAGAATAATCTTTGATAAAACAGTAAAGAGTACAACTGCCACCAGATAATTCTGAAAGCCTATACTGTAACAGAATTTAAAAACAACACCAAATGCTGATGCTATATAAGACATATCACATTACTCCTATTAATAATTTTCCTGTATCAATGTAGAAATACACTAACTAAATAAATTTACACCATAATATTATATTCGTCAAGAATCAGTTATCATGCTTTTGCTCTCTAAAGCAATTTTAGTTCTAATTACTTTTTATATCAGTCTGCACTACTGTCTGTTATAGTAATTGATACCACCTGATGGATTAAAATATGTTCTTATATATCCATCAGTCGATACGATAACAAATTCATTTGTTTTCTCGACGTAGTAAACATCATCGCCGTCTTCTTTTTCTGTCTTATGCAGAGCATTAGGATTATTAACCACATCAGACGCCGCCTCTTCATAATCCTCAGCACTTCCAAATCCCATTTCTTTTCCATGCTTCTCATAATGATCCTTCAGAAGCTTGTCATTTCTGAATCCATATTCATCTTCTATGACTTCCTCATGAGAAATCTCTGTTGTAGTAACCACCTGAAGCTGATTTGGATTTTCAGTCTGAGGCTGTTTAAGCAGAAGCATTATTAACAGTATTACAATAACAGCTGCTGCAATAATTATATATTTTTTCTTATCTTTCATTTTTCTTACCCTTTAAAAAATGCCGCATCCCCTGCGGCATTTTTGTTCTTTATTTATCGCTGTTTTCCTTCTGCGCAACTATCATCTCATACTGGATATTTACTTCAACTACTTCATCTATTCCAGCATCAGCACATTTCTTATTTATTCGTTCTATCATCTTGGCAACATAGTTTTGCGGGAATTCCGGCAATATCAGGAAAAACTGATTCTGTCTTGACTGCATCATTACATCACTTCTTCTAAGTGCATTATTTATAATCTTACCGGCATTTTTTACAGTCTGATAGAAGTCATATTCATTCATCTTCACATTTTTAGGAACTATAGTAACCAGCATTTTAAGAGCTGTATCATTATAGGTTTCTATGTGTCTACGAATATACCTGTAAACTATGCTGAAATAATCATAATCAAGCCAGAGAGCACCTGTTGAATCACCACTTTCATCCATATTCTTACTCAGATCGCCCATCTCACTCTTATACTTCTTATTACTTTCATCAGTATAAAATGCGCAGCCATGATTGCCGGTCTGCTTTATTCTGTCTAACGCATAATCAGCTTTGCTGAATAATGATTCATAATCCGTCCCCTGTCCAGGAACTGTAACAGCACCTATAGACACTCCCATAGATACCTTTTCTTCCAGACCAAGAAGTTCTTCGATAACAACCTTGATTTTCTTATTTATATACCCCAGGATTTCACGAAGCTCATCACTGCTTTCAAGTCCTTTACAGAATACGATGAATTCATCACCGCCAAGTCGTCCTTTTATATCATCTCCTGATGTAACACCACTGATGATAGCAGCAAGCCTTGCCACAAGCTTGTCTCCCATATCACGACCATATACATCATTGAAGAAATTGAAATTATCAAGATTAATGAGCATGAGCATTCCAGTTTCTTCTTTACATGCTTTTTTTAATTGTTCTATAACGCCGCCCTCAGACATAGTTAACCCCCTTTTTACTACAACGAACTAAATTTTATTTTATCATGAGTTATTTAATCCTTCAATATTTTTTGCTTCTTCCCAGACCACTTTATTGCGCCCCGTCTGCTTTGCTTTATACAGGCAGTCATCCGCCCTGTTTATCACTTTCTCCAGCAGATCATCACCTGTAGCAGTAACAGCGCCCATGCTGACAGTAACTCTTATATCACCATGATCTGTAGCAATATCCATTTCTTCTATATCATTTCTAAGCTTCTCCGGCTTATTGATATCATCTAATCCTTCAGGGAACCAGGCAACAAATTCCTCTCCTCCCCATCTGCATACTGAAGTCTCCAGATCTCTTTCCATTCTTCCTGCCACTTCAGCAAGAACTATATCTCCTGTATCATGACCGTAAGTATCATTTACCTTCTTAAAGAAATCTATATCCATCATAACAACAGTCTGATAATTTCCACGTTTTTGTTTCTCTTCAAGTTCTTTCAAACCATGTCTGTTAAGAACACCGGTAAGTTCATCATGAAGAGACAGATGCTCGTACTTCTTCCTGATTCTGTTAAGCTCATTATTAGTAACCTTACGAATAGTCTCAAGGAAATACGAAAGCATAAAAAATGTAACAAAAAGAACGGGGAATCGCATTTTAAATGAGGAAGTATAATTATACTGAAGAAATTGCTGTCCATATGGAACTCTGAAAAAGAAAAGCATAATTATAAGCATCACAAGACATAAAACCGTAGTCCTTCTTCTTCCATACAGAAGCATTCCACAGGAAGGAAGCATACATATCCATATAGCAGAAAAGCCTTCAGGATTACCAGAGACGATAAAAAATGTAAACAGCGCTATAAGTTCAGCCATAAACATATATCCCGCCACTGTCATCCCCTTAGGAACATACAGTGTCAGAACAGTGTTTAAGATACAGATTAGAGCAAAAATAAAAGTAGCCCATGTAAGTAAGCCCTTATGCGTTATAAAATTCAGAATCGTCATATAAAATGAGATAAATGCAAGTAAAGTATATAAGCATAAGAACTGTATCTTTTTTCTTTTATTATCATCTGTGAGCTTATCTATAAAATCAGCATCATATTCCTTGGAAATCTTCATTTTTTTACTCCCAATTTCTGACTGCATCATTATAATACTGTATCATCACAGGTTTCGCAAGATGATTAATTTCAATATCATCCATATTTTTAGGACGTTCATCTTTACCAAAAACAAATAGTGATTTTATATTTTCAGAAGTAAGATACTTTGTCTCTATATTCTCATCAAGCTTTATATCTTCTGTTTTTAATCTCTTTTTATCAGCCACATGATCATTATCAGCTTTAACAGCCATATTAAATCCCCAGTCTCCAAAAGCCGGAACCTGAAGATGATAAGGTGCCACTATAAAGCCTTCACTCTCAAGTGTTTTTTCTACACACCAGAATGGAGATGTTGCATAGTATGGGCTGGTGGACTGAACATTTATAACTCCACCCGTAGCCAGGACATTTCCACACATACGGTAGAATACATTTGAATAAAGCTTTGCAAGCACTTCGTTGTTGGGGTCAGGAAGATCCACTATAACAACATTATACTTCTTATCACAGGTTTCAAGATACTTATATGCATCCATATTAATTATAGTCAGTCTCTCAGACTTAAGAGAGTTCTGATTCAGTTCTGCTATAACCTTATTCTCACTGCAAAGTCTGGTCATCTCACTATCCAAATCAACCATGGTTATCCTAGTGTCAGGATACTTCAGAAGTTCTCTTGCCGCCATCCCGTCACCACCTCCAAGAATCAGTACTTCTGATTTAGCTGATGCTACACTCATAGGAATATGGACAAGTGCTTCATGATATCTGTATTCATCTTTTGATGAAAACTGCACATTTCCATCTATATAAAGTCTTACATCATCCTTATGACGGGTTACAACTATCTTCTGATACTGCGTCTGTTCAGACATGATAATATTATCTCTGTAAAGCCCGTTTTCTATTAACTTGCCTATATTTTCAGATATAAGCATACCAAATATCATCATTAAAAGCATCAAAACAGTTGCAAGCTTATAATATCTTACTCTTTTTATTCTTTCATGATATCTAAAAACTATGAGAGTTGCACATATGAGATTAAATGTGCCCGCCATAAATGCTGTCGCAAAATATCCAAGATGCGGAAGAAGCAGAAGCGGAAATGCTACTGAACCGAGCAGTCCACCTATATAGTCAAAACTGAACAAATGAGAAAGAGTGATTCTAAGATTCTTCTTATCCATCTCTATTATCCTGGTCAAAATAGGAATCTCAGCTCCTACAAGTGTACCTATAAGAATTATCTCAATATACATAACAAGCTGATATGACTCAAGATACAGGTTCGCACAAAAAAGAAGAAGTGAACTAAGTCCGCCAATCACTCCTACACCTATTTCTATATTTACAAACCAGTTAAATAAGTTCTTTTTTATATACTTCGAAAGAAAAGAGCCAACACCCATTGCAAACATATACAGTCCTATTGTAACTGAATACTGAAGAGTACTGTCTCCCACAAGATACGAGCTCACCGCACTGATTATAAGCTCATAAACCATAGAACAGCCTGAGATAATCAGTGTAGTGAGCATCAGTAATTTATAGTTTTTCATAAACAAAAGCTCTCTTATGCTATGACACCACTAATAACTAAACCAAGTCCTACAAATATTCCGAATAACATGATACCTGCTGCAGCATTTCCATCGCCGACTTCTTTACTAAGATCATACTGTCTGTTTATCAGCTTGACCAATAGATAACCAATTATGAGAAATACTACGCCTAATGCATAATATGCAGCTGTATTTCCAATGCCTGAAATAATTGATTCTTCAACACCTTCAGCTACTGATGGTGAAGCTATAGCAGCTCTTATGATTGTTCCTATCGCAACATATACTCCTGCTGATAACCAACCTATAGCTTTATTTCCTTTCTTAATTTCCTCCGGAAATGAACAGGGAATCACGAGATCAACCAGAAAACTTCCCAGAAGCATCAGAATTATTCCGAGCACTGAATATATACACACACTAACTATTTCATGAATAACAAATCCCATTATACTTTACCTCCCTTATTTACCACTGCTCAGTCCGCCACCGTCTGAGCTTCTTGAGCTTATACTTTCCTGCCTTACACTACCTGAATATGTGTTCAGATCATTTGATGAATTATACTCTATCTGTCCATCCGTGAAACCGTCATACGATGATGTCGATCTCGTAAATGAATTACGGTCATAATAGTAGCCTCTGGAATAATAAAATCTTCTATAATACCTGTGAGTTCTTTCTCTTGACCGGTAAGGTTCCTTGTCTGTTGTATATGCATACTTTCGATTTGATACCTGAACATATACCTTATCATCTTCACCACGATAGATAAGAGCATATTCCTTTGGAGTAAGTATAGCAACAGAATTATCATCCTTCTCATCATTCTGCTGTATGTCACTGGTATTTCCATTAACTCCATCTATGATAGTTTTTGCAACCTGCATATTAGCTTCTTCGGGACTATATAGTGATACTCCCGTGCATTCATACACATTTGCTTTCTGTTTATCCATACCTGTTATGGATGTTACATAAGTAAATCTGGGATTCTTCTTCAGAAATGCATCTATCTTCTTATGAGAACTGAAAAAGCCCTGTATAAATGAGTATCCAAAACCTAATATGAATACAAGAATAAAGCCTATCAGTTTAACTAATTCGAATCCTCCAGCTTTATGAAATCCTTCGGATCTGGTATTCTCACCCTCTTTACCAAATTCCCAGGGGTCCAGGTAATAGCCTGAAGAATACTCATCACCATCATCCCATTTTTCAAGAGAAACTATCTTCTCTTCGGTGGAGTCTTCATATTCCTGGAAAGCCGCTTCATCTCCAACCTGTACATCCACATCTCCCATGGCAGCTATAACCTGCTCATAGCCCGTATCCACCAGATGATATCCGATTGTACTGGCTGACGGATTCTCTCTGGATAATGAGTACTCTTTATAGAAATTATCGACAGAGAGCCATCTTATCTCATTTCCAAAATGAAGAGCAAGAAGCTTATACTCATCCCAGGTCTTTCCATCCTGTTTATTCCTGTAAGTTATCTTACCTATTATCTTATATTCATCCCCATCGGCCTTAATGATTTCGCCGACAAAATACTCTTTATTAGCCATTTACTGTGACCTTCCAATCTTTCTTTCACATTTCTCAACTCTTATCTCTGTAGCACCAAATGCTTCCTTTAACAGATCAGATATCTTATCCGTCACTTCCTCTCCACACGAGAATACATCCACTGCAGCATAGCCATATTCAGGCCATGTATGAACAGAGAAATGTGATGTTGTAATTACAGCAAAATAAGTAACTCCTATGGGTTCAAACTTATGGACACATTCTTCCACAATCTCTGAACCGATTTTGTCTACCACATATCTTGCTAAATCACGTATCTTTTCTTCACTATCCAGTATCTTTTCATCGCAGCCATACAGGTCTGCCAACAATTGACTTGCCATTTTAACCTTCCACAAGAACTTAATGTTCTTAAAAAAAATATCAAGCTATATCTTACTTTATATAAACTGTACTTTCAAGTATTATTGCACTTCTTATACATTTTTCACTTACTTTTAAAAGAAAAAAAGCCATAAAACCTTATATTCATCAGGTTTATGGCTTTTCTAATGTGCGTCCTAGAGGATTCGAACCCCCGACCTTCTGGTCCGTAGCCAGACGCTCTATCCAGCTGAGCTAAGAACGCATATCTGTATAACAAAAGCTGTCTTCATTTCACAGCAACAGCTATGATAACACTTCTACCGTCTGAATGTCAAGTGTTAAGTTTGAATTTGATGAACAAATAGATAAACTGTACTTCTCGTTTTCTAATCTGGTTGTTCCCACATAGTAGTTTTTATTCCCCAAGGGATAGCCAAGTGATACAATCTTCCATAAAACCCCTGAAGAGTTTACCATTCTGCCACCATATACCATAAGTGCTCCGTGAAGCTTCACACTGAAACTATTAAGCGGAACGCTTATACCTTCTCCTGTACATTTCAGGAAGCTTTCCTTTATGGTCCATATATCTCTAAAATGAATCTGCCTTTTTTCTTCAGAAAGCATCGGATGAAGTATATACTCCTTATCTTCCTCCGCCATCATTCGTCTTGTGACTTTGAAATCCTTATCATCCTTTACTTCCACATCTACACCAACCGGACATTTTGCAACAGCCACAGCTACATATCCGCCGCTGTGTGTTATGCTGTAATATATTTCCCCGGCATTTATTTTCAGACATCTTTTATCAGCATCATGCTCTTTACCATTCAGATATTCAAGCATTTCAGTCTCGGTTTTACCTGTATATGAAGACAGAGCCTTAACCAGCAGAAGTCCTGCAGCCATACTTTCATTTCTTGCTCTTTCATTCTTAAGTCTCTTTATTTTCTCTATACGGTACACAGGAAGGTGATTCATTATATCCGGCTCTTCTGACATATTCAGATAATCTGTTTTGCTTATATATATTTTTTCATTCATACTATTAACAGCCCTTACCAGATAATCACTTACTATTAATAAACCACCTTCACGTCCATCACATTAATATATGATGTATCAGGCCTTTTATCTGTTATAACAAGTGTTCCTCCAAAGTCAGAAAATGTAACTGCGCAGGTTTTACCAAACTTATCATGATCGGCAAGTATAAATCTGCCGCCTGCATTAGTATTCTCTATAGCCACTCTCTTTACTAAGGCTTCCCTTACATCCGGTGTAGTAAATCCAAGCTTCAGATTAACTCCATTTGTTCCAAAAAAGCCTTTAGTAAAATGGTATTTCTGGATATGAAGGATAGCATCAGCTCCAACTATGGACTCAGTATTTTCCTTCATTTCTCCGCCAACAAGAAGAACCTTGAATCTGTTTTTTGCCAGTTCCTTAGCATGCGAAACAGCGTTTGTCACATAGAGTGCATTTCTCTCTCTTATAAACTTCAACATATATGCTGTTGTAGAACCCGAATCAATAAACACATAATCTCCGGGTTCAATAAGAGAAGCGGCATACTCTCCTATCTTCAGTTTCTCATCTTTGTTAATAATCTCTTTCACATGACCAGATGACTCATGTATATCATAAGCACTGTCCAGAGCTACCGCTCCACCAAAGACCTTTACCAGCTTACCTTCACGACTCAGATCAGTAATAGCTCTTCTTATGGTAGATTCAGACGTATCAAACTTGTTTCTAAGCTCCTGAACAGTAATACTTCCTTTGTCATTTACTTCTTTTAATATAAGAAGCTTCCTTTCTTCATTTAGCATCAGCTACCCCCCGGTATATCTTATATATATCTTCTCTGGATGGAAAGTATTCGGAAAATGCACTTGCCGAACCAGTACATACACCAAGCTTAAATGCGTGCACCAGATCACCGGTTTCTATAAAACCGGCTATAAATCCAGCCACCAGAGAATCCCCTGCACCAACTCCATTTACAAGAGTTCCTTTAGGTGCCTGCATCTCTATAACCTTCTTCTCACTATCTATATATGCAGCTCCGTCACCTGCCATGGAAACGACTACATTTTGAGCCCCCATATCTATAAGTTTTTTTGCATAAGCCACAGCAGAGTCAGGTGTACTTATCTCTACTCCAAAAAGATCTCCAAGCTCCTGAAGATTTGGTTTTACAAGAAATGGTCCGTACTCAAGCACATTCATAAGAAGCTTTCCGGATGCATCAACTATAACACGAACCCTTCTTTCTTTTACTTTCCTGATTATATCACAATATATGGTCTCAGGCATGGAAGATGGAATACTTCCGGCAAGGACAAGTATATCCCCTTCCTCTATCTGATCCAGCTTCTGAATAAGACGCTCTACTTCCTTATCTGATATCACAGGTCCAGATGCATTTATCTCCGTACCTTCAACTGATCTCATCTTAATATTTATTCTGGAGCATCCTTCTTCCAGCTTTATCTCTTCTGTATTAATACCAAGTCTGCTTATTCTTCTTGTTATCTCATCCCCAACAAAGCCCGCCGAGAAGTAAATCGCAGTATTAGGAATCCCCAGATTACTGAGTACCGTGGAAACATTAAGTCCTTTACCACCCGGGAGCAGAAGCTCCGAAGTGGCACGATTAGTAATCCCAAGTCTGAAGTTGTCAGTTCCCACAAAATAATCAAGGGAAGGATTAAATGTCACTGTATAAACCATGAATTTCCTCCGGTCATATCTTCTTACATCCGCTCACCTACCACAGAAAATCTGTTCCTATCACGTCAGCTCCATAGCTTTTCATTAAGGCAGCCTCATCAGAATCATTTACTGTAAATACATACGATATAAGTCCTGCCTCCTTAAGCGCTGCACCATTATAATCATTATAAGTTTCTTTCGCTGTACTGAAGCTTATAATACCATTTTCATTACAATAATTAATAAACTGTTCAGGAGAATATATAGATTCTTCTCTTACATCATCACCGGCATAGTACATATTCAGAAGCGGAAAATCATAAGTATCCTTAACCGCCTGCATCATATCTGTAGTCTGCCCGCCCGCTATAATTCTGTCAAGAACAGAGTAATCATTCTTACAGGTATCCAGAATCATCTTATACAGTTTCTGTGTTGATTCATAGCTTCTATTACCTGCATCTACCATGAGATACATATCATCATGCTCTTTCATGAACTGAACTATATCACTAAAACTTGTGGCAGTATATTCACCCTGTATTCTGAATGTCATAAAAGAATCATAATTGCAGGTATGATTATCGAAATCATATCCATTACTTGTAAAATAATCCTTACTTTCTTCTGTCAGTTCATTTCCGTTCATATCTCTGAAAGGATATGCTATTCCTATTCTGTCGTTCCAGTCAGCTTCACTCCATATATTATCCTGGCCACTGTGCGCAAGGACTAATACGTCATCACTGGTATATGAAACATCCGCTTCAAACAGCCTGTAACCTGCTTCATACGTTTTTCTTAAACAATCAATAGAATTAATATATGATTTACCATCCATCCCACCCAGAGCATGCATTATGTACTCTGAATTTTCAACCGTTTTCTTATATTCCTCAACTACTCCATCTGTATCTCTATCCATTACGCTTACCTCTGTTACACCATCAGACAGAGTTGAGGTATTCTTAGAGCCACAGGCTGAAAGAGAGGCTATCATAATTCCGGCTGCAACAACTGCTACTATTTTATTTCTAATCTGCTTAATCATTTCTAATTACTCTTCTTGGAAGGTTCCAGATATTTCTTAAGATACTTTCCTGTATATGATTTCTTTTTCTTTATTATTTCTTCAGGAGTTCCTTCTGCTATAACTGTACCTCCTGCATTTCCACCTTCAGGTCCCATATCTATGATATAGTCTGCCTGTTTTATAACATCCATATTGTGTTCAATAACTACAACGGTGTTGCCTGAATCCGCGAATTTCTGCAGTATCATCAGCAGCTTCTTCACATCATCAAAATGCAGTCCTGTGGTAGGTTCATCAAGTATATAAATAGTATTTCCCGTACTTCTTTTTGAAAGCTCAGTAGCAAGCTTGATTCTCTGTGCCTCACCACCCGAAAGCGTGGTAGATGGCTGTCCCAGCTTGATATATCCAAGTCCTACATCCTGAAGTGTCTTTATCTTTCTATATATGCTCGGAACGGCTTCGAAGAATTCACACGCCTCATCCACCGACATATCCAGTACTTCAAATATATTCTTCCCCTTATATCTTACTTCAAGAGTTTCTCTGTTATACCTCTTTCCGTCACAGACTTCACAAGGTACATAGATATCAGGCAGGAAATGCATTTCTATCTTATTTATACCATCACCCTTGCAGGCTTCGCATCTGCCACCTGATACATTAAATGAGAACCGACCTTTGCTGTATCCCGCTGTCTTAGCATCCTTGGTTTCAGCAAATATTCCTCTGATAAGGTCAAATACCCCCGTGTATGTAGCAGGATTGGAACGCGGAGTTCTTCCTATAGGGGACTGGTCGATATCAATCACCTTATCCAGAGTTTCAGTTCCAAGTATATCATCATGCTTACCCGGCTTAATCCTTGCACGGTTCAGATCTCTCAGAAGACGCTTCTTAAGTATCTCATTAATAAGCGAGCTCTTCCCAGAACCCGATACTCCGGTAACAACAGTCAGAATTCCTATCGGAATCTTTACATCTATATTCTTGAGATTATTCTCCCTGGCTCCCTTTATGGTTATCCAACCATTTGGTTTTCTTCTCTCTGAAGGTACCGGTATGATAAGCTTTCCACTGAGATACTGACCCGTGATTGATTTCTCACACTTGATCAGATCATCAACCTTGCCAACTGCCACTACCTCTCCACCATTTCTTCCGGCTCCAGGTCCTATATCCACGACATAATCCGCCGCTCTCATGGTATCCTCATCATGTTCAACCACAATAAGGGTATTACCCAGCTCCTGAAGTCTCTTCAGAGAAGCTATAAGCTTATCATTATCCCTCTGATGAAGTCCTATGGATGGTTCATCCAGTATATATGTTACTCCAACCAGCCCCGAACCTATCTGGGTAGCCAGTCTGATTCGCTGTGCTTCTCCTCCTGAAAGAGTTGCAGTTGCACGGCTAAGTGACAGATAATTAAGTCCGACATCCACCATGAAGTCAAGTCTTGCTCTTATCTCCTTAAGGATATCTCTTCCTATCATTGCCTGTCTTGGGGTCAGTTCGAGATTTTCTACATAGTTAGCCAGCTCATCTATAGGCATCTCGGTCATATCAAATATATTCTTATCACCTACTGTAACAGCCAGTGAAGACGGTTTAAGCCTTTTTCCTCCGCAGACCTTACATGGTGTATATGTCATATAGGATTCATAGTCAGACTTCATTTCTTCGGAGCCTGAATACTTATATCTCTCTTCTACATTTGCTATTAGTCCCTCAAATGGATGTGTAAATGTACTCCTTCTTGTTCTCTGACTATGATAATGAATAGATACACGCTTTCCCTTAGTACCATATAGTATGACATCCTTTGCTTCCTGAGGAAGTTCTCTGTATGGAACATCCATAGAGAAGTCATAGGCTTCAGAAAGTGCAACAAGCAGGGCGTGTGTGAAAGACTTTGGATCACCACTTGAAGCCCATCCGGATACAGCTATGGCACCCTCATTCAGAGTTCTTGACTTGTCAGGAATCATCAGATCCGGATCCAGCTTTCTCTCCCAGCCTATTCCCGTACAGGCAGGGCAGGCGCCAAAAGGATTATTAAATGAAAATGAACGTGGTTCTATCTCTTCTATGGAGATATTACAGTACGGGCACGAAAAACTGTCAGAATATGTATAGGTTTCACCATCTATCACTTCAACTTCAACTATACCATCCGCCTGCTTAAGCGCTGTTTCAAGAGAACCTGCAAGTCGTGATTCTATACCCTCTTTAATAACCAGACGGTCAACTACTATACTGATATTATGCTTTAAATTCTTTTCAAGCTTTATCTCTTCATCCAGGGTATACATATTTCCATCTACCAGTACACGAACAAAGCCACTCTTCTTGGCACGCTGCAGCAGTTTTTCATGAGTACCCTTTCTGCCTCTGACCACAGGAGCCAGCACCTGAAACTTTGTCTTCTCAGGGAATCCCATTATCTGGTCTACCATCTGATCTACAGTCTGTCTTTCTATAATTCTTCCACAATTTGGACAATGCGGCACACCTATTCTTGCATACAGAAGTCTCAGATAATCATATATCTCTGTTACAGTACCTACTGTTGAACGTGGATTCTTATTAGTCGACTTCTGGTCTATAGATATCGCAGGGGATAATCCCTCTATATTATCTACATCAGGCTTCTCTGCCTGTCCAAGGAACTGTCTTGCATAGGAAGAAAGCGACTCCATATAGCGGCGCTGTCCTTCTGCATATATGGTATCAAAGGCAAGCGAAGACTTGCCCGACCCGGAAAGTCCTGTAAATACAATAAAATTATTTCTGGGAAGAGTAACATCTACATTTTTCAGATTATGCTCTCTTGCACCCTTTATAGTTATATACTTTATTTCTTTCATGATTTTTTCTTTCTTTTAGTTTCTGTCTACTTATCATAATCCCGCAGCTTTACTTTAAGTTCGATCAGTTCATCTCTTATGACTGCAGCAAGTTCAAAGTTAAGCTCCGTCGCAGCCTGATTCATCTTCTTCGTAAGTCTCTCTATCTCCTTACCAAGCTCCTTCTTATTCATAAGATCAGGATCTTTACCAACTTTCTTTCTTCTGTCTTCATCATCTTCTCTTGCTGCCTTAAGGCTTGTTGATATAAGCTCTCTGACCGCCTTTCTTATAGTCTGCGGAGTAATACCATGCTCTTCATTATATCGCTGCTGTATCTCACGACGTCTGTTTGTTTCATCTATGGCACGTCTCATCGAATCGGTAATGGTATCAGCGTACATGATAACATGTCCATCCACATTTCTCGCTGCTCTACCTATAGTCTGAATAAGTGAAGTCTCTGAACGAAGGAAACCCTCCTTATCTGCATCAAGTATAGCTACAAGAGTTATCTCCGGTATATCAAGACCTTCTCTCAGCAGATTTATACCAACAAGAACATCGAACACGCCAAGTCTTAAGTCTCTTACTATCTCCATTCTTTCAAGTGTATCTATATCAGAATGCAGATACTTAACCTTTACATCAAGCCCCCTCAGATAATCAGTAAGCTCCTCAGCCATCCTCTTGGTAAGCGTGGTAACAAGCACCTTATTTCCTTTTTCTATCTCACTGTTAATCTCACCATACAGATCATCAACCTGTCCTGCTACAGGTCTTACATCTATCTCCGGATCAAGGAGTCCTGTAGGTCTGATAATCTGCTCGACTCTGGCCTCTTCATGTTCCTCTTCGTATGGTCCCGGCGTTGCAGATACGAATAAAATCTTATCTATTCTCTTTTCGTATTCTTCGAAGTTTAGCGGTCTGTTATCCATAGCTGATGGAAGTCTGAAGCCAAAATCAATAAGTGTTTCCTTTCTCTTCTTGTTTCCGCCAAACATACCTCTTATCTGTGGAAGTGTCTGATGCGACTCATCCACTATCATAAGATAATCATCCCCAAAGAAGTCTATCAGAGTATCCGGAGCCTCTCCCGGTTTACCACCGGCAAGTATACGTGTATAGTTCTCGATACCGGAACAGAATCCTGTCTCACGAAGCATTTCCATATCGAACTCTGTTCTCTCCTGTATCCTCTGTGCTTCCAGAAGCTTATCATGAGACTTAAAATAGACTATTCTCTCTCTTAACTCATCATCTATCTCTTTAAGCGCCTTATCAAGCTTCGCTGGAGCTATAACATAGTAGGATGCAGGAAATATACAGGTAAATGTAATGTCTCTTTTTATCTCTCCTGTAAGTGGATCGAATTCAGACAGTCTGTCTATCTCATCTCCGAAGAATTCTATTCTAATAGCTTCTCCATCTTTGTTTGCAGGAATTATGTCAACCACATCACCCTTTACTCTGAAACTGCTTCGCTTGAAATCAATCTCATTTCTGGTGTACTGCATATCTACCAGCTCACGTATAAGAACATCTCTGTCAAGAGCCATACCCGGTCTAAGTCCGAGCATCATGGACTTGTAATCTTCAGGATTACCTATTCCATAGATACAGCTGACGGATGAGACAACTATTACATCATCTCTTTCTACCAGCGCTGATGTTGCACTATGACGAAGCATATCTATCTCATCATTTACAGACGAGTCCTTTGCTATATAGGTATCTGTGGAAGGAACATATGCTTCAGGCTGATAATAATCATAGTATGAAACAAAATACTCAACCGCATTTTCAGGGAAGAATGACTTCATCTCACCATACAGCTGGGCTGCAAGAGTCTTGTTATGTGACATAATCAGCGTCTTCTTGCCCAGAGCCTTGATTACATTTGCCATGGTAAATGTCTTACCAGAGCCTGTAACTCCAAGCAGGGTCTGATGCTTCTTTCCATTTTTAAAACCATCTACTATAGCCTGAATAGCTTCAGGCTGATCTCCTGTAGGACTGTATTCTGAATGAAGTATAAAATCAGCCACGAGCTTCCCTCCTTTTATAAAATAACAGCCGCCGAAAGCTTTTTCTATAATAAACTCAAGAATCGAAAGAGTCATGCTTTACACATGACTCTGTTCTTTAAATAATTATTCTAAAAAACAATTACTCTGTTTCACATACATATATAGATGCCGATCCCTTCGGCGCAACTACTGTAAGTACATTGTTCTGAACCATATAGGATTCCTCTGCCAGGCTATATCCATCGCTACTTGTAACAAGAATCCTCTTCATCATCCTGTTATTACGAACCCCGAGTTCACGAACATGCAGCTTTACCTCTTTATCCACGAAATCATTATTAAGTATAACTGCCACAGCCTGATTATCATTAAATCTTCCATACGCTATAAGTCTGTGCTCTCCATGCAGGAACTTAAGCGAACCCGTTCTAAGACAGTCATATCTGCTATGTATATGAATTATATCTTTGTGAAAGTCTATCAGCGCTCTGTTCTCCCGTCCCCAGGGATATGTTCTTCTCGAATCAGGATCAGTCCAGCCACATAGTCCGGCCTCATCTCCATAGTATATCGTCGGAGCCCCCGGCCATGTCATCTGGAATACAACTGCTTCACGAAAGATACCCAGACTTACATTTTCATTTGCTGTATAAGGTCCTATCGTGTTGATTCTTCCCACCCTGTGATTGGTCCTGGTCAAGAATCTGGAATGATCATGATTCGACAGTTCATTCATGGAACTGTAAAGTGAATTGTACATCATGTAAGACATCCAGTTTCTAATGGAACCCTTGAAGAAATCAGCATTTCCGAGCAGGTCTCCTCTGAATTCATCACTATGCTTTTCTACACCTGTCAGAAACCAGGTAATAGGCTCCATGAATGCACCATAGTTCATTATGGTATCCCACTCATCTCCTTCGAGCCATGCTTTAGGACTGTCATAGTGCTCGGCAAGAATTACGGCATTAGGATTTGCCTCCTTAACAGCCTTTCTGAAATCCTTCCAGAATTTATGATTGTAGCTTTCCGAATAACCCAGGTCTGCTGCAACATCAAGCCTCCATCCATCTACATTATATGGTGGAGAAACCCATTTTCGTCCGATTTCCATTATGTAATCATGGAGCTTCTCTGACTCCTCATAATTAAGCTTAGGAAGTGTATCATGTCCCCACCAGCCGTTATAGCTTCCGTTATTCGGCCATGCATTTTCATCCATGAATTTAAAGAAGCTTCTGTATGGACTATCTGCCGATATATAGGCACCTTTTTCATATTCCGGATTCTTATCATATATGCCTTCTCTGTCCAGCCACTTGTTGAAGGAGCCGCAATGATTAAAAACTCCATCAAGAATGATTCTTATTCCTCTTCTATGCGCCTCTTCAACGAGATGAATGAACAGCTCATTTGAAGCCTCCAGATTTGCTTTATTAGTTACACGATTTATGTATCTGGTAGCCTGCTGATTATCCTGAGCCCAGTCAGGGAGCAGTTCACCTTCATCATATACTATTTTACCGATATGAGGATCTATATAATCATAATCCTGTATATCGTACTTATGATTCGATGGAGAAACAAAAAGCGGATTAAAATATATCGCCTCAACTCCAAGTCCTTTAAGATAATCCAGCTTATCTATAACTCCCTGAAGATCTCCACCATAGAAGTTTGCCACATCCATATTTTCCGGAACCTGATACCAGTCCTCAACATGATGAGACTTTCTTCCCACATATACATATTCATTATCCAGGACATCATTAGAGCTATCGCCTCTGCAGAATCTGTCTACAAATATCTGGTATATGACAGCACCCTTTGTCCAGTCCGGGGTCTTAAAGCCGGGAACTATCTGAAAATCATAATCATGATTTACGTCTCTTAACACACCAAGTCTATTATATACTACATTTAATCTACCTGAATGAACCTCGAAATAATATCTCAGCTTCTCGCTGAGTCTTGGGATTTCTATTGTATAAAAATCAAATAAATCGTTATAAGATGATAACTCCATAGGTCTGTGTTCATCGCCGATTACGAAGTCAACACCATCAACATTATTCCTTGCAGTCCTGAACTTTATAGTTACATCCTCACCTATTTCAGGCTCCGCAGGACATACAAAATTCGACGTTCCGTCACTAAACAGAGCGCCGAAGTTAAGTATTGTTGTTGAGTTATATATCTGGCTTATTAAATTAAGTAGATTTTTGTCTGACATAATCGATCTCCAGCAAATCTTTAGTTATAAAGATTTATTACATAATTAACCGATATTATACCATACTACATCCAAAATATAAAGAAACATTACTTTGCCCATGCTTTATTTTCTTCTACAGCTTTATTTCCTTCTGTCTTATCTCCTAGCTGAAACCGTTTTATTTTTTTATCTCAAGAACAGCATCCAGACCAGGATTCTTATTAAGAAGTATCAGTTTTCCATTCATCTTCTGAACCAGTTCACTTACTATATACAGCCCCAGCCCGGTACCACTTTCATTTCCGGCATTTCTGCCACGATAGAATTTACCGGTTATAAATGGTATCTCTTCTTCCGGTATTCCGGGACCATAATCTCTGAAATGTATCCTGATAAGCCCTGTATCAGAAGTCCCACGCTCTTTATCAGCCGCTTCATCCGAAGTATTCTCTAGATATATATCCACCTTAGTCCTTGCATACTTCTCCGCATTATTCTTCAGATTCTCAAATATCTGAAGGAGCCTTTTTGAATCAGCATTTATAATTATTTCTTTATCCGGTATAGTTATATCAACAGCGCTTTCATCAACAAAAAGGCCTCTGACCTCATTATTCAGAAAGCCTGATAGTTCGATTTCTTCTTTTTTTACATCCAACCGGTTCATCTCTGATATAGAATGAAGGAACAGGTCATTGGTAAGCTTTGTTACCTCATCACATTTTTGAATCAGAACCGTCAGATATTTCTGCTTCTTCTCAGGAGTAGAATCCATATTCGCTTCAAAGGCTTCTGCGTAAGCTCTTATAGAAGCCATAGGTGTTTTAATGTCATGGGAAAGCGTAGCTATAATAGTTTTATTATTTTCTATCGCAATCTTCTCCTGACTTCTTGCCTTTATAATCTCCTTACGCATATTATCAAAAGCCCAGGTAAAGTCGCCAAAATAATTTCCTCTTTCAGCCTTAACTCCAACCTCCAGATTTCCCTTTGCTATTTCCGATGCATAATTTTTCATATCCGCGAATGGTTTTAGTATTCTTGCATTCACATAGATTAATACCATGAAAACACTGATTATATTAACCACAGCAAATATCCACATCCAAATAATATACTGAGATAAATCCTTGTCTTCATTCTCAAATGGGGTCTCCACTATCTCATCACATTTATCCAGTGCCGCATCGTAATCATTTGATTCTATAAGATTCTTCACTTCATTCAGTTCTACTATTAAACCTGCGGTCTTATCTTTACTTCTTTGACTATTATACTTTGAAGATATATACGCAGTCATCATGCCACATATAACTGCTATAATAACTATATACACAGCCGCAAATATTATAAGTTTTTTATTCATACATAATCCCACTTTTATGTCATCATATGATGTGGGTGTCAAAAGTACCTTTTGACACCATATGACATACGGATTGCTCCATTTCTTACGAAATTCTCGCAATCCTAGAAACATT
>OCTX012271856.1_pt1 | contig 28852 bp, 29 predicted proteins | sample 1539691 | NCBI WGS metagenome assembly OCTX01 (sample SAMN02144231, study PRJEB22623) | gut metagenome | biome: sheep rumen | host: Ovis aries | place: New Zealand
AGCCTAAGTACCGGCTGCTTGCCAGGCTTTGCCGGACAGGGAGTTGCACCCTGCTATATCATAAGCGCCGAACTGGCGCACAACCGTCCCAATGTCTTCTTCCTCCCGTTATAACAGCGGTTAATTCTTTCCTGTCTCCGGGCTTTCTTGCGGCCTGCGGAAGGCTGCCTCATATACCACGCAGCGGTAGATCCAGTCCACAAACATGGCATACCAGACCCAGATCACGTTTTTGTTCAGAAGTTTGATAAATATATACGCCAGGCCGATGCGGAATACTGCCATCGCAAATAGCGCTGTGACCATCGTAAAGGCTGCCCGTCCTGTGGCACGGAAATAGTAGGGCAGCATGAAGGCAACGGGCCAGAGCACCATGGCGGCGGAATGTGCCAGGATGAGGCCCTGTGCCAGCATGGCAGACTGGTCGGACAGACGATAACAGCTGACCCAGAATCCGCGCCAGATGATCATGACGGTACAGATGACGATGAGCATCGCATAATTCATGGCGATCAGGAGCCTGGTATATTTCTTCGCCTGTTCCGTCTTTCCCGCGCCGTAGCATTGGGCGACGATGATGGTCACCCCCGCGCCGAGGGCATTTCCGGGAAGATAAAGATACGTGGCGAGATTCCCTGCCACGGCATAAGCCGCTATAGAAGCCGTACCCAGCGTGGATACCAGACTTTGCAGCGCCACCTTGCCCACGTTAAACAATGCGCTTTCCATGCTGTTCGGAATACCGATTGACAGCATCCGCCCAAGGATCTCTCCATCGGGCTTCATCTGTGCCAGACTGCGGATGCGAATGTCGTTATTCTTCTGCTGAAACAGAACGAGGATAACGGCCGCGCCCCCGATCCGCACCAGCAACGTGGGGAGCGCCACGCCGGCCACCCCCATGTGCAGGCCAAAAATGCAGACCGCGTTGCCCACGACATTCACGATGTTCATGCCCAGCGAGGCGAGCATGGAAATGCGGGTATTCCCCTTGGCACGGAAAGAGGCGGAAACGGCATTGTACAGAGCCAGAAACGGAAAAGACGCCGCAGTATAGCGCATATAGATCACGGCGTCAGCCATGACAGGAGCCTCCACCTGACCGAAGATCAGCCTCAGCAGCGCTTTGCCTCCTGCAAAAAAAGACGCAGACACACCAGTCATGACAAGGACCGTGATCATCACCAGCTGTGCGCTGCTCTTCGCCGCGGAGGCAGCATCCTTTTTCCCGAGATACTGGGCACAGACTACCGTACCGCCGGAAGTCATCGCAAAGAGGACCATGAGGATCAGATGGTTAATAGAGTCCACAAGGGAGACACCGGAGACGGCTGATTCTCCCACATAAGAGACCATCAGCACATCGATCATCCCGATCAGCACGCTCAGAAGCTGCTCAACCAGCAGGGGCCACAGCAGTCTCCAGAGCTGCTGCGGCCCAAACATCGCTCCCGGCTCAGTCAAAAACGCCAGTCGTTTTTTCATTTATGCTCAAACACTTCTTTCCACATCGATATCGCAGCCCTTCCCGCGAAGCCGGAAGAAATGCGCAGTTCCTGTTACTGGGCAGTCTCGTCGTATTCTCCGTACTCGCAGCCCACGTGGGTCGCCTCCACCTCGTCGATCAGCTCCGTCCCATGCAGTGTCTTGCGCCAGAGCCGGACGATGCCGGTCCCGTTCCCGCCATTCCAGAGGCGGTTGTGCTTCTTGCTGCCATCCGGCGCCTCATAGTTCACCAGCAGCATGTCCTTCTTCCGGCAGCTGATCTCCGTCTCCATCACCGCATGGATATTCTCCTGGCGCACCTGCCAGTAGACCTTCTCCTCGTCCTCCCGGAAGGAAAACTCCGTCTTCACATGCAGGTGAAGCTTGGAAAAATTAAAGTCAAATTCCTCGCCCTCATAGTAGAACACACCCAGAAGCCTGCGATCCAGGGGAACAAAATAGATCTTCGGCCTTCCCCCGCCGATATCAAACACACTGTTCATCAGCTGCTTTCCGGTCTTCCTGCTCACCAGGTGATTGGAGGAGAGCCACACCCAGGGACTGGTGAAATCCCTGCCCCAGTTCTTGTCCGCATAGCCATAGCAGGTCTCCGGACTGACCGTATAGCTCCTGCCGTTCAGGACGATCTTCCCGGAATAAAAAGATTTCATGCCCTCCGCGTGCCAATACATGGCAAAGGCTTCCACATCCCGGAGTGGTCTGCTGGCTCCATATCCCACGTTGAAGGCGATATCCTTCCGGATCGTCAGATCAAACCGGATCTCGCCGGCATCGCACATCCACTCCGGATGGGCCTTTGCCTCCTCCGGTGTAACGCAGACGCTTCCGGAAAGCGCCTCCTCCGACGCATGGCAGTCCCCCGCGGTCACCGCATAGGGCGCATCCATGTGAATATCCACATCCTTCCAGGCAAAAAAACGGTGCAGCTGGCAGTGGTCCTCACCCCAGCATCCCGCCTTCACCATCAGGTAAGAAGGCTTCTTCCCGGCCCTCTGATTCTCCGGAAGCTGTCCCAGAACCGGCACATCCTCCGCCAGATCCGGATTGCAGACAAAAAACTCGATAAAAAACGGTTTCTCCTCTCCGGTCTCATCCGAGATCCCCGTAAAAGAATGCCACCACCAGTCATAGCCCTGCTTGCGAAGCGGGCCATGAAGCATACATGCATCTCTTGAAATGTCGTGCTTATTAAACATCCTCGCTGTCCTTTACATATAGAAAATTTTAAAAAAACTCTCCGGCGTCACCGGATCCGCGGTATCCGCCCGAAAATAAGCCTACCGGATCTCCCGCTCCTCCCCAATGATCTCAGCCTCGCAATTCTCCTCCACAAACCGGGAGATATCCTCCATCAGGCTGTCCGCCATAGCGTTATGCGGAATGATCGCCGCCACCCCGATCACGATGATCTGGTGGGTGTCCTGCTCCTCGATCTCGGCCGCCGAGACATGAAAACGGTTCTGAAGCTTCGCGATCAGGCTCTTCACGATCATCCGCTTCTCCTTCAGGCTGTGCACCCAGGGGGCACGCAGCCGAAAAACCATCGTGGCAACTCTCATCCCAGCAAAGCCTCCTTCCCAACAAACGAAACATCGCGCTGCCATAAAACAATAAGCCCTGCAGCAGAAAGATCAGATCTCTCTCAGAACCCTCGCCGGGACGCCTGCCGCGATAACGTTAGGTGGAATGTCGTGCGTTACGACCGCACCGGCGGCAATGATCGAATTGTCGCCGATGGTCACGCCCTTCGTTACAACAACACCCGAACCGATCCACACTTTCTTCCCGATATGGATCGGTGCCGGATATAGCAAATGCCTCTTATCCGGATCGATATCATGGTCCAGCGTCGCCAGTACGGTGTTATGACCGATCAACGCTCCGTCTCCGATGACGATGCCGCCCTGGTCCTGAAACTTACAGCCTGCATTGATAAAAACGTTGTTTCCGACCGTGATGTTCTTCCCGAAATCGGTGTAGAACGGCGTCTCTATCCTTACACCCTGACCAACCGGCTTCGCGGTGATCCTTCGAAACAAATCCGTGATCTCATCCTCATTCTCATGCCACACATTGTTCATCTCAAACAGCAGACGCCGGTTCTCCTGTATGTATGCGCGCATAGATGCAACGATCTCAGGATCATCGCCAAACACCCCGCCGTTGTCAAAATAAGCAAGCAGTTCATCAAGCTTCATCATATCTGTTCTCTCCCCGAATCCGCTAGAACGAGCTTGCATTCCAACAGAAGATTCCCTATTAAAACACCGCAAAAACAAGCCTACTGCTCAGCCATCCCCATCTTCTCTGTCAGGTCATGGAGACTCTTGTCATGCTGGGCCTGTGAGATAGCCTTGCGCTCCAGAAACAGATCCAGCAAATGCTTCTGCCGGAGGAAAAGCACACGGTTCTTCTCCTCATGGCTAAGCGAGTCCCACTCCGTATCTTCCACATTCACATCCATGTCACTACACTTCTTTCCTTCACATTGGAACGAATCCATCGTTCCAGACTCTTCAGCCAAAACTCTTACCTGCCAGAAGCAAAACATATTCCTTTAATTCGTCACTAAAGCCTTCCAGATCCTCGGCCGTAATCACGCCATCGCGCATCAGTGCAGCAAGATCCCAGGCTATCTTCGACTTTTTAAGCATCAGGCTCACGCCCGGTGTTCTCCTGTCTTCCTGGATCCGCTTCTCCAGAGCCCAGAACTTCTTTGATGCCGGTTCATCGGACGATAACAGTTCTACGTATTCTCTGTTCAGCTTTTCCATATGCGATTCCTGCCAGCCGCCGATGCGCTCCCGAAACAGCTTCCAGTCTGCTTTTGAAATCTCATTCATGCTGCTTTCTTCCTCCCTCCTGGCCTGCTGCACAATCATCTCTGTAAACCAGAACCATGCGCTGTGTGCCGCAGACGCCGTCTTAATATTTCCCTACGTGCCCTCTCCATCTTTTAAGTACATTCTTCAGGGGATCGTCCAAGTAAGAAATCGCCTTTTTCTTGATCCATTCAGGAATGCCGTACGCAGCCTCCGCAATGCTACCGGTAATCGCAGCTATGGTATCGCTGTCGCCGCCAAGAGAAATAGCATTTCGTATCGCATCCTCAAAATCGCTGCTCTCGAGAAAAGCGGTAATGGCCTGCGGCACGGAATCCTGGCAAGTGGCGCTGAAACGATACGAAGGGCGGATCTCATCCAACGTACGAGAAAGGTCATACCCATAACCGTCCTCCATACGCTTTTTAATAAAACTCTTCCATTTTTCCTGCTCAGACTTGGCCGGCTGATCATATGCACCTGCAAAACCGCCAAAATAATACCGGCACCAGAAGATCGTCTCCGCAGTTGCCAGGGCTCCTTTGATACCTTCCGGATGGTTATGTGTTACCTCCGCTGAGCGCTTGACCATCTCCCAGCCATTGATCGGCCACACTCCCGTTCTGTCGAAAAAGCCGAGATCCATATCCCATGCGCAGGGAGAAACCCGCATGGCAGAGCCATTGCCGAAACTGTTGATAGGATTACGGTCATCGGAAAACAGCCACTTGCCAAATCTGGAACCGTACCCTGCCTTTGGATACATCCGTCCGTACTTTTTCATGGCGTCGATAAAATCATCCTTCTGTCCGCCATTCATAACCGCCTCCGCTACGGCACAGGTCATGACGGTATCATCCGTAAAACGGCAATCCTTCCGGAACAACGGAAAATCTTTAGATTTAATATTATCCCATTCGTAGACAGAGCCCACGATATCCCCAACGATCGCACCTAGCATTGATAATACTCCTTAAAAAGCAGACCTTCTTTACCATGCCGCCATCTGCACAAATAACGATTCGGTATTCTTCTGCAGCTTCCTTTCCCTCATACCCTGTGCATTATGCCGTCAGATATTTGACAACCGCCGGGCAGTCATCCTTCTCCAGGCTTGTCAGTTCGCCCGCCTCGTTGATCCTGCATGCAATGCAGCGGCTGTAAAGAACGATCCCGCTTTCAGGGATAACAGCTGTAGGATTGAAACGGCTTTCTGTCCTATGAATTTTCTGAATGAAATCCTGGAGTCTATTTAACGTTTCTTCTTCCTGGTACTTATTATAAACAAGAACTACATTCTCAGTTCCCGGTACCGGGATGATCGTCCGATCGATATCCTTTTTTCTCCGCATTTTCTCAAAATCTTCCGCATCCTGGTATCCAAGCATAAATGCGTCAAAACTCTCCTGTCTGATTTCCGTCACCGTTCTGTTCCCGTAAAAACCCTGTACCATAATTGTCATCAGATCATTGTTTCTCATCGTGTTTACCTCCTTGTCAGGTGCAATATTTATGTTCTGACTGCATTCTAACCTTAGGAGGGCAACATCACTACTACTGGCAGTAGCATTTTACAGGTCTTTGATCAGCGGCTTAAAATTCCTTTCCCGGAGCTTTTCATCCACCTCATCCAGGCGCATATGCTTCATGAATCCAAACCAGATGATCACATCCCGCTTCCGCCGTACATAAAGCGGAGCTTGTCCGGCATACTTCAAAAGATACTGGACCTCCTCCACAGTCGTACCGATCGCAAGACAGATAGAAATCAGCGCATCCCTGGAGGGATTGCGCTTCTTCCCATTCACAATATTGCCGACATAGGATGTTGCAAGCATTGCGTCCTGGGACACTACAGAAGCCTTCTTCTTGTACTTCCACAGGAGATGATCAAGATAATTACCGATATGATCATCGTTCGCCAAAAACTCAGCTGGAAATCTCTTCTCAAAGTCCTCCAGAGAATCCATCTCTTTAATCGTCCACTCCAGCATCATTGTCATTTTGTTGGAGATGTAAAAAGCATCGTCTCTCATTGATCTAGTCCTTACTCTTCGTGCTCACGCGCATCCCGAACATAGTAATGGCGCCCTTCCACTTTGGCCACTCCATCGAGCCCCGGGTAAATCAACCTTTCATTGATATTCATCTGATCCAGGGCATCACGAAGATGCCAGCGGATATCCTTACTAATCACATACTTAACTGTATTTTCCGTCTCTTCAAGGAAGCTATCCACATCTTTAAATCCTGACGGTACAACACTGAAGAATGAATACTGGTTCGCAACCCGTTGATCCATTGACGGTGGCTCCAGGATAACCATTCCTGAAGTACCCATATCTTCGTCATACTTATCCAGGCTTCCTCCGGTTACCTGATCCAGCTGGTCCATTGTATAAACAGAGGAATGAGCATCATCCAACACCTTCCTGTATTCCCACGGAAGATGATTCTTCAAATCAGGAATATCAATTTTCCAGACGGCAGCATCATGCTGATCCATCTGTCTGTAATCGCCTTCCGTCATCGCAAAGTGAAGTGCAACAAGGGGTGATCTGGACCAGTCCAGCAGACGGGTTGGTAACCCGTGATGCTGTCCCAGAATCATACGCTTCCAGACGGATGTCAGCATAGACGGAGCTTCATACTCTGCATACTTCGAGAAATTGTCCAGAATATGCTGTTCCAGCTCCTTCTGCTTCCTTCCGCAATTCCGGCGCAAGCTTGAAAGCAGCTTAAAATCTGCATTTGGAAGTCCCCGATATACATACAGATTCCTGTACATCTTTAAGTTCTCATCATAAGGCTGATCAACCAGAAGCTGCATAGCTTCCTGAACTGTTTCGATTCTAATCTCCTTCATTTTTAAATCCCCATCAATATCTTATCTTTGCTTCCGCAAGTATTTTGCCGGCACTTCTTTCGTCAGCCAAACTTTATTGGCTGACAGCCAGAACTTACAGCCATACGCTGCCATCCGTTTACAGTCCACCACATAGATTACTGGCCGCCCGTGTCTGCTTCCCACCTTCTTGGCAGTCTCTATATCCGATGACAGATGTACATACAACCGGCTCTTTGGTATAAGACCGGATGCATCGATCGATGCCATATATTTCTCACCCGTACCGTGATAAAGAACTGCCGGAGGCGTTTTCTCCTCAAGTTCCACATCCACCGGGATGGAATGACCCTGATTTGCACGGATCAGTGTATGATCCTCATTAAAAGAGTACCTCTGCTTCTCATCGATCCGGACGATTTTCTCCAGAAGTTCAGGATTTAGCTGGTGATTGCCCGATGCATTGATTCCCTCGATCAAGACCTTCACATCAGCCCATCCATGCTCATCCAGAGAGATTCCAATCGTTTCAGGCTTGTGGCGCAGAATCAGTGATATAAACTTACTTGTCTCCTTCATTCCCATAGCAATACCCCTTCGCTATATACGATCCTAACTTTCTACCCTTAGGTATGATGAAGTTGACAGATCAAGTTTGATTAACAACCGTTTTGTTTTCTTCTTGACACCACTATCAATGTTCAACTTTTGAGCTTAGCAACCGGTTCAATTCTTGTACATATGCATTAAAAACTCTTGGATTCTCTTTCCCGTACGTTTTTTCAGTTGCCAGCCTGCGCTCTAATTCCTCAGTGACATGTCTATATTCTGGATCATTATCCAATTTTTGCAGTTTCCATGATTCATGTATTTTTCTATAACTAGAAGCCTGGTTTAGGTCATAAAGGAAATTAACAATCCTATCGTCAAAAATATTCTCTGCTAATTTAGCTTTAGTCTCCTCTTGTTTTTGTTCGATCTCATCCTTCTCTTTCTTCAATTCGACTTTTGTTTTTGGCCGAGGTTTGCCGTACAAACCGGCCAAACTTTCTGGCAAATCAGCATTGAGAATATCTTCATCGTTATATTTGTATCCCTCCATTCTATCGACTATATACTTGTATACATCTAACATTGTTTTATTGTTAACTGAATCCCAGCCATCGCCGAATGTAAATGTATTTTCCGAGAAAAAATTACTTTTTTGATTGTTCATTTGACTACTGGATGTTTCTAATTGCAAATATCCAATAAGTGTTCCCGCTTCTTTAAATTGCACACCAGTACAATCAATATAAAAAATAGTCTTTCTACCATCAGTAGCATTTCCGCTTACAACACTACCCCAAGTGACATCTGTGATTATTTCGCACTTATTATCATATATTTTAATTGAGCGCCCTCTGGAACCCGTTAATTCACAAATAAAATTAGACATATGAAATCTCCCGTGCTAACACCCTTTTGGTTCAATAATATCTGATGCAACATGCGATCAAGTCAAATCCCATCGCCATCCTCAAGTGACTCTACTACATCTGCCAATGTGCTTTTCACTTTCTCTCCATATAATCAGCCTGAGTCAGAATAGCGTCTAAATCATCTAACCTCTATAGCCCAAGAAAGATAATATATGAATTCCCTCACTGATTTCTGTGAAGAGTATCATCTCCCTAATTGGCATTATAAAAACACCTGACATCCATATATCAAAACCAGGATTGTGCCGACAAAGAGCAACAGCGCCAGAATAGACAGTAACGTATCTACGAATGTTGTCTTGCTAAATAGAGACTTTATAACCTTGAACGGATAAAGCAGATTGTCTCGCACAAAGAATAGTGTTTCTCTGAGGAAATGTTTTTTGGTATCTGGTCTGCCAATGAATTTTTTTACCAAGGCATACAGCACCAATAAGATTACGATGATAATTCCTGATAAATACAGAGCTGCGCAAAAATAATCTTCTATTCCTCTTGGACTAATTATCCCTAAAGACAAATGGCTTATACTGGTCCGGTGAACGCCAACAGCGATAATAGCTGCGATCAGAAAACAGACCATGGTTCTGAAGAGAAAACCGTATGTTGATCGTATGATTCCAACGAAGAAATTGACAAATTTGTTCTTCGGAGACGGATCAATTAAAAACGCATACGGCTTTCTCAAATTGTCTTTTGAAATGCTGTTTTTATAATTGCAATGTGTGCATTTCCAGGTAAACTTGTTATCGTTAAAACCCGGCTGGTCGCTAAGGCATTCATGGCATGCAACACAATACCATTTATAATCAGGGAAACGAGGAGTTATCTTTTTTGCCATGGCTAAGTCCTTGCTATTTGCTTGTTGTTATACTAATTGAGCTTCCATTTGATTTGACTGTAATATCTCCATTAAGATCCGTCCGATAAACTTTTGCCTTAGCCTGTTCAAGCATACTCAAAGTGTCTTTATCAGGGTGTCCGTAATTATTTCCTTTTCCTACAGAAATAATCGCATACTTTGGCATAAATACATCAATAAAGCGGATTAGAATCTTTGCGCCATGATGAGGCATTTTGATCAAGTCAATTTTATAAGGGGTGTTATCACCTCTACTATATTTTTCTTGTATTCTTCTTTGAGCTGTTTCTTCAATATCCCCTGTAAATAAAAACTTTGTTTTTCCATATGTAATTAACAGGACTAAAGAATCATTTTTCTCTTCAGAAGCTACGTCAATCACTTTAACTGTTGCTGAGCCTAATTTGTACTCTTCATCTAAATGCGGAACTTTTATTTTCGCTCCATTAGTATTCAATTCATGCTCTAACTTACGAAACGGCTCCGAATCCTCATATTCTTTGTTCGCGATGGTCAAATCAATTTGTGATGCATAGGTCAATACTTTAGGAAGACCACCAATGTGGTCGTTGTGCATATGGGATATGGCAAGAATATCCAAATGCTGAATTCCTCGTTCCTGTAAAACGCGATATACCTCATCTCCGTTTTTCGTATCACCGCCGTCAATTAACATATAATGACCATCGCATTCAACAAGGGCAGAATCGCCCTGGCCTACATCAATAAACAGGATTTCAAATGAAGATGCTTTATTTGGTATCGCGCAGCTACATAAGCATGTTAGAGCAATTATTAATGCGAATAATAAGGATTTCTTTCTCATGCCTCACCAAAGACCACTTTATCGCCATACCAGTGCGGTTCATATTCTGTTACCTTATAGTTAAAAGAAACCGTCCTGTCATTAGCGTCAGTGTAGCAGATCGTAACTGCAACCTTAGATGCAGCTGTCCACTTATGCTTTTTCAACTGCTTACTTTCGTAATATGCGGTAAACGTGTCTAAAGTTTCACCCTTACGTACCACCTTTTTAATGGTGCAATCATTAATCTTTTCCGTTTTTCCATTTTCTGTCACTTCAATTCTAACCTCGGACCTTGCAGTTAGTAATGCAGCTGGTATTCCGATATCATCTTTGTCAAAGGCAATCGAATACTTGGGCGTTTTCGCAGAGAAAGAGAATGCATCATTTATAGGCTTTGTTATAAATGTTCCGTTCGTGTTTGTTTTCAGAATCGCTTCGATATTCTTTCTTTCGGAAGTATTAATATCAAGTTCATCTGCAAGTGCAAACAGCAATTCACAATTCAATACTAATGGTTCATATAATGAAGGAAGTTCTGTAACTCTGGCGTCTTTAAGGGATTTGTTATATGCTTTTACTCTTTTCTTTTCCGCATTATATTCCGCCTTAGCCTCATTCTTTTCTTTCTTGTCCATATAAGCATAGTCAGGTTCATCAATCTTCACCTCAACTACATCTGCTATATAAGTGGCATTTAAGTCTCTCTGCCCTTTTAGAAGAATGGTAACATTTTCACGAGCGATGTCGTATGCATCCTTGAGGTATGTCTGATTCTTTGTCTTTGCATATAAATCGAGATATACCTGAGCGGTAAAATACCTGGTAGACCAATCCTCCGTTTCGGTATTTTCCATAATTGCATCTGCAAAATCTTTGGTAACTGAAATATATTTACTCCCAGAATAAGTATTTTGAGCAGCTACAATTGCCTTTGGCAGAATCTGAACATAGTTATAATCCTTCCTATAGATGCCTATAGACAGATCATTATACCTTTGTACACATTCAAGACATTTATCATACTGTTCTGTCTGAAAATAACAATCAGCGAGTTCCAGCCAGTAATTACCCAATAAACTATATGTTTCTTCTTCGGATAACAATCGACTGATCCGTTCCGGAACAGATTCAATATCGCAAATCTCGGCAAATCGCTCAATGGCCTTCTCATTAAGGGTTTTTAGTCCATCCAGATCGTATTCCTGAACCATATCAACCATATAATCGAATGCCCGATCACGGTTCTTCTGTACAGCAGCAACTTCCTCATCATCCAGTTCCCAGCCACTCATCAGAAATGCTTTATCCGCTTCATTGCTGGCATTTTTATAGCTGCTATAAGAATCAACCACAGCATAAACAACACTTACAGCCAGCCTCTTCCAGTCTGTCGAATTCGCCATTGACAGAACTGCTATAGGGTTAGGAACTGCGCTTTTCATAGCAGCGGCTTTATCCTGGTTATAAATATACTGCAGCCTGTCTCTTTTTACAGAGATACTCAAATACTTCTTAATAATGTCTCTTAGATTTTGAAGATGCTCCTGTGTTCTTTCATCTACTGCACCAGGATTTATATCATTTAATAATGCTGTGTATATGTCATCTAGAATTAACCGGTTATCCTTAGATGTCCGAATCTCCTCAGCAACAATGGCCAGATAATACATCATGGAAAAGGAATTCAGCTGTTCTGCTCGTATTTTCTCCTGTTCAGCCTGTTGTCTGGCTTCCTCTTCAGCTTTCTGCCGAGCCTCTTCTTCTGCCTTCAGACGTTCTTCTTCGGCTTTTTTCCTGGCCTCTTCCTCTGCCTTCTTCTGTTCCTCTTCAGCTTTTTTCCTGGCCTCTTCCTCTGCCTTCTTCTGTTCCTCTTCAGCTTTTTTCCTGGCCTCTTCCTCTGCTTTCTGCTGTTCCTCTTCAGCCCTTTTCCTGGCTTCCTCCTCTGCTTTTTGCCGAGCTTCTTCCTCTTCCTTCTGCTTCATCTCTTCTTCAGCAGCAGATTCTGTTTCCACATCGGATTCAACCATAGATTCCGTCTTTGAGGCATTATCCGTTATATCTTCTAACGTGCTGTCATTCTCGATTGCAGATACCGTATTATCCGTCGTTTCAGATGCAGACGCAGCCATAATATCAGACTGCGAAGTTGACAGAGATGTTGAGCCGGCAACATTTCCCGTCTCAGCAGAGTTTGTATTTCCACATCCAGAAACAGATGCAAAAAGTGTGATTGCAAGAACAACAGCCAACACCTTCGATTTCATAACCAATCCTTTCTGCCTACTCTTTACCAAGAGCATTCGGCAGTGACTTAATATATAAAAAAACTTATACCCATTATATCAAAAAGGAGCCTGCACTGCCATTTATCTAGCAGTAACAGACTCCATATATTTAAATACTTTTGATTCCTTCAGCATATACCTTCAACCGTACATCGGCCGCCTGCAGGTAATACCTCTAATCTCCCAGTAATCTGCTGCCTCATGATCTGGCCAAATCTGCTCAACTTACATTTTCTGCGCGGCTCCGCTCTAAATATGCTTCACAGTATTAGTTAAGCTTCTTACTTCTCAAGGACTTTATTTGTTACTTTCTTCACCACTTGCTCTGCAATCTCTACAGTTTTATCAATAGCGTCTTTCTCAAGGTTCTTTGCAATTTTTGCTCCAGCTCCAATAACAATCGTTCCTACAAAACCAGCTGCCACCTTTCCTGCCTTTGCGGCTTTATCAGCTGCAGCAACTTTCTTCTCTTGTTCTTTTGCCTCGCACAAACTGCAAATCTTATGTTTTGGATCAATATCCTCAATCTCTCGAAAGCATTTGGCACAGACATAGATAAGTTTTGTACCACATTTTGGACAGAACTCTTCGGTAGCCTTTAGCATAATCTTTTTTTGATGCCGCTCACACTCCTCATTCGGACATGCTTTTTTCCTTTTATCAGCTGCCATAATTAACTAACCTCCTTGAGCGATAGGTAATATGTGTGATTCTGCGTAATTTGCTTTTTCAGTTCCTGGCACCCCTCCAATGTCTGTCCTATTCTTCCCCAGGTTCCTTTTTCGATAAATTGATTGTTACGATCCAGCTCACTGAGTTTTCCTGCATATGGGATAATCATTCTTTCCACAAATCTTCCATACTCATTTATGGCTGTCAACATCGCCTGTATCTCTTCATTCTCATAATAAATGGTAGCCTTGAGGAAACTGGATCTATATACAACATCATAACACTGATGAATAATTGCCAGATGCTCATCTATCTTTTCTGTTATCTTTTTGGCCTTCTTATATTTCTCCCCTACCAGGAATTCTACACTGGTTCGTAATTCCTGTATCATCTGTGAGTTCGCATCACTTAGTGCCTTCAGCGACTGTGATATCACCAACTGTCTCAAGTTTTTATCGTGAATAGAGCCTGCTTCCATATATAAGCTCAATCCACTGTAAAACAACCCAAGTCTGTCGTTTTGCTGCCCCTGCAAAACCTCCGTCACTTTGCCTTCTATTGCATTCAAGGCCACTATAATATTCTTCAGCTGATCTCTAACAACATCCATTTGCAAGGCCAACTCTGCAGCTTCTACCGAGATTCCTTGCTCAATAAGCTCCTCCTTAATTGGAAGCCGCTTTCCAAAATGCCCATCCTTGTCCCTGAGCTGAGCAAACATCTCACCGGAAGAGTTAGTATCCAACTTAAAATCCCCCGATTCCATTGCATCCTTAATGCTCTCGTCCATATCGACCACGTATAAGGTTCTATCTTCTTCGCGGTTCTGCTCAGACGCTGCTTTTTTCACTGCGTTGCGAACAGCATCCATTACCGTATTGGATCTTTTTTCATTTGCCTCGATAGCTGTTTCCAAATCCATAATAGAGAATTGCTTATCAAACAGCAAGGCCATATCTGTAGGCATAAAAGAATCTGATATTTCTTCTTTCGGGTTCATTACTAACCTCCATCACAGCAGTGCATACTGTATAATTCCATCAGTGATACCAGTAATGTTGTTTTTCTCCTTGGATCGCATTATTTACTGGTCTAAAAAACCAATGTCATGTTTCGCTGACTTCTCAGCACCGGATGGCGTCACGGTCATGTCTCTCTCAGACTCTCTCAAGTCCTCATCCAGATCTCATACCCTTGTCTTTTGGCAGAGTCATAAACTGGATGCATGTTCTTCTCCAAAATATTATTAAACACTTCTCGGGAGTTACCAGGCCGGTACAACTCCTGCCCTGCCCAGATGGAATGCAAGTTGTCCCGCCAACACCCTTCATACAATTTATGTATTTCAGGCTTCTCCTGAATCAGCTGATACAGAAGGAACTGATTATCCGAGAATCTTTGGAAGAAGGGATCCCACTGGGGAAGACGATTGCTCTTGGAGGAATTTAACGAGGAATCCATTGGCATCAGGTTCCATAGTTCATCGTTCATTACAAAAGACCACGGGATGAAGTGGTCGATGTCATACTTCCCGTAATTCATCGGCCTGTCTGTGAAGATATCCCTGACTTCACTGCAGGCAAATACGCCTTGCCAAAGTTTACGAACCTTCCCTAGCTTCCGCATCTTCTCATCTATAGGTGCCAGTTTGTATACCAGGCCCGGAACCTCCGGGTTATTATTCTGCAGCCAGCGTATCTTCTCATACTGGATCCATCCGAGAATAGTCACGGTGTTGTCCTGAATCATACGGATCCAGTCCGGGTGGAAACGGACCTCCTTTTCCAATTTGCTGGAGGTTCCCAACGTGTATGGAAGTATTGAAAGATTCTGATTAAAATGCTCGATATATGCAGTCAGCCGTCGGATGGATCCCCAGTCAACTACCTCCCCGGCATTGTCAAAGAATCCCGCCAGAGCGCGATAAGGAACCATATGAGTAAGCTGTTCCTTTGCCATGTATAAATCTGCATTGTGCTTGTGTATCTCAATGCGGATCTCTACCCTGGAAGCATTTGCCGGCAGATCACTTAGCTCGGACAATCTCAAAATCGCCCGCTCCAAGCCATCCCTGACACTTCCGTCTCCACCAAGCCCACTTAAGTGAATATGGAATTCCCGGACAGAATACCAGGCACTGCAGATCATCTCATCAATGATCTCTCCAAAAGTCGTCTCTGTCACACCGGCAGAGATCAGATTGACGATTGCCTCCAGCCAGTAGAACTTATAACAGTAAGATGGATCCTTCAGCATCTGGGAAAAGCTGCGGATATCAAGGGTGTTGTAATAAGTAGCATTTATCTCTAGCTGAGTCTTACCAGGATATTGATCCATCGCTTCCCCCTCCCTTCTATGCCGTACATCGGATATAATCCAGACATCAAATCAAATAATCCGCAATCCCTCTTCATAATATTTGCTTCGGTTGCTTCTAAAAGTTTCAAAAAACAGCCATTTTTCATTTTTTTACTGTTTTCAACAGTTCTGTACAATTATGAATTGGGATTAGTCTTTCATGGATTAATGTATCTTTACCTTTTCTCCATTTACTGCATACCGTTTTCTTCACAAATGCTTGTTCAGTACCAGTTTCTGTTCGATCCCGTTTTTATAGAGATACAACTTTCTCTTGCGGTCAAAGACCGGATTTGCATCATGGATAATACTATGATGATTTGGGCAGACAATCATTTGATTATCCGCATCATTATTCAGACTACTGACAAAATAATCGATATGATGAGCCTCTACGATCCGTGTTCCGAACTCTTCTCCGATTAACTCTCCACACAGCTGGCACCGGTATCCATACATGAGTTTCAGATTCTCTCCGATTAGCCGGTTTAGTTTTCTGATCTTGACCAGCCTCTGATCCGTTTGAATCCCTGCCCCTTCGTCCTTCGCCTCAAAATCCAATTCAGCCTCAATCAACCGCTCTTGCTTTCCGTTTACGGTTTCTTTCAGGATCTTAACGTCATCCGCTGCAATGACCTCAAGAACATAGGCATCGTCATCCTCTGTCGTGTATATGGCAAGATATTCCTTATACTCTTCTGGAAGTGCAATCTGCTTCTTTGATCCCGGCTCCTGCAGCTTTTTGAGACCGTCGATATAGGCATAACTCCGCTGAAATTGCCCCCGCAGTTCTTTTGCAAGATCAGAATTGGCAGAGTACCTTACCTGAACAATATCCCTGCGATTGCCAAACCGACTGGCTATATTATTGTTATGTATGGAGGCATCATACGATTTTCCATTCAAGTAAAAATGGACTCTTTCTGTTTCGCCCCTTTCCAGCAGTCTTCCCGCAATTCTCCGAAAGACAACCTGATGCTCAATCGGAATGGCAAAGCCATAATTAAATAGAGACCAGTCTACTTCTTTTTTATAAACATAGCTTTCCGTTATCATTGAACAGCCTGGCTCCTTATTGTTTCATTGTTCCGAGATTTTCACATGTTGCAAAGCAGAGTATGCCTCTTTTAGATACGGATTTCGTTTCCACGTTTCCCAATCACCGACTACACAAAGCCGATATTTTGCACGTGTTACAGCCAAATTTACAATATTACTTTACAAAACCTGTAACTGCATATTTATCTTTCACTGATCTATCACAGCCAAGAAGGAAAACGACTTCCGCTGCTTCCTTTTGGCTTTATCTGTCTTTGAAGATTTGAGAAATTTCGTCCATTCATTTGTTAGCATTTTTTCTTCTGTAGACTCCTCGTAAGAATCCTGCCCCAAGAACTCAATGGCAAACCAATAATCGAGGATCTTATTTGCCGCAATCTTATCAGCCATAATGTATGCAATACCTATAATAAACTATTGATTACAATCTTATCCGCACTGTTCTAATTAGTTCTTAGTCAAATTTCTTCGATACCAATACTTTTCAAATATTGATATGTACCATCATAATACTCAGGCAGCCGTGTACTATCTTCCCAAAAGCCACTGGGAGTTTTGTTTGCATTGCCCGATGGTACACAAATAATCATTCCTTTTCTTGCACGGGTAAGCAAAACCCTGTAAGCATTAAGCATATATTTAATTTTCTCACGCTTGCTTTCACTGCTTCCCGTCTGCTCAATCCATTTTGTGTTTCCATTAAATGAAAAGAAGCGCCAATGGCCATTTTCATATCTCATATCGGCATCCCATAGGAGACATGTATAGTCAAGTTCCAGACCCTGGACCTGAATCTCCGTAGCTGCATCTTCAAGGTAATTGGAAGATCTTGTATCGGTTTTATCCTCAAGAAACCAATGCACCGCATTTTCATCACCGGAAGGCAAGATGTGAATTGCTAGCGGTTTGAATCTTGCTGCTTCCTTTGTCACAAGTACACCTGTACGCTCTGTCCCTCTCACTTGACTGTGAAGCCACTTCCTTGCTGTATCCATATCTCTCGTCAGCATGATCGGGTATTTATCTTTGATCTCTTCATATAGGGCAGATGCTTTTGCATTGGAATCCAATAACGCATGTACAAAAGATGAGAGTTTTTCTGATCTGTAAGAACGCAGAGTAACATTTAAGTGCAGACTTTCTGCGTACCGAACCTTTGGATTATCTGCCAGAAGGTCATTGACTCTTCCTTCTGCATATTCTGGATCAGTTAATTTTGGAGAAATATGTATTTCCCAATGCTGAAAATGATCATTTAATGCCCGAATCCATTCTGTGATTCCTGCCTCACCGGTATTGATTTCCTGACCACCACCGACTAAGCATACAATTGTGGCCCAGTCTTCTCGCTGATCAAGTGACCAGATTAAAAATGCAGCTTCGGACATGGGGAAATTAGGCACTTTCAATTTATTTCCATAGGTGCCTCCCCGTTTCAGATAATTCGCAAGTCGGTCATGCGTCCATGAACGCTGTGCTTCATCGAAGATTGCTACATGCTCAACTTCTCCAAAGCCTGCTTTCTCCATTCGAACGGCTTTTTCAGGATCTATTTCGAGTATTCCATTTTCTACTGGGTTCTTTATCTTAGCCAGCATGTTATCCCGATACCGGTGAATCATCTGTATCGATTTTCCTACTTCGCGGCGGGAATCTGTTAATTTCTTCTTTTCATTTCGTTCTTTGGCCTTCTTATAATTGTCCTGAGCCAGGGCTTCTGTTAACACCGCGACAAGCGGTCCATTGCCCGATAAATAAACAGCACCTTCATCTTTAACGGGTTCAGGATTTCCCTGATAGGTCTGCTTTATTGCAACATCCAGTCCGACTAATGTTTTTCCTGCACCAGGCACGCCAGTAACGAAGCAAATACTCTTTTTTTGTTCCTTCTTGCTTTCTTTAATTACCTGCAATATATAATTGATGGTCCGATCTGTGAAAACCTGGTCCGCCTCATGTCTTGTTATATCCTCTACTGAATGATTCTCGTATAAAGATCTTGCAGCTTCAATAATTGTAGGGGTAGGTGTATATGGACTAATAATCCAATTACTGTCAACGGGGACTTCACCTGGATATTTTTCCAGGACACCTGTAATTATATCTACAAGCCAATTTTTTCCGGTTACCAGTGGATTGATAACTTTATCATCATATACTGAAACCTGAACAAGGGAAGAATGCCCTTTATATTCTGTTGCAGCTAAAATAGGCACAATTACTTTATCCTGGCTGTATCTATGGAAATTCTTTAAATCAAGCGCGTAGTCAAACACCTGATCAACATCCGTCTCTAGAATATGTTTTTCTCCCACTTTAAATTCGATACAGAAAATGATTCCCTCGAGGAGTAAAACTACATCGATCCGCTTTCCAATGCGCGGGATATCGTACTCGAATATGATTCGGCCATCTCTATCATCCAGTTTAGACAGAGTATCTTTCATGATAGATATTTCGTCCCGCCAGGCTTCTCTTGATGTAGTACGAACATCGCCGTGATAATGGTCGCACAGTTCCCCCAATACGGAAGATTCTGTGTCATTCATGAAGCCGTAGAAACTGCTTTCATATAGACAACGTGGATTCTCTTTCATAATCAGTCAACCTTAAATAGGATTATTAACTAAAGCTATACCATTAGATCTCACTCGTGATAGAGTTAAATAGCTATCTGGTTACTAAATGAATATTATATATAAATCACATTTATCATTTGTGCATTCTACGGAGCCCGACGACCAACGATGCGTTTTAGAGGGCCACTCTCGGCGGAGCTTACCGGCCTGTCAAGAAATCATTATTCCACGGTGCTCTTGACAGTAACAATCAAACCCTTATTAAATCTGTTTGTATAAACTGTCTATAAGCATATGGTAGTCTCCATTAAAAGCTACAGATGTTTTTTTACACTTCCTGGATTATACATAACTTGACTTGATAGCACACTGTCATCCATTAATCTTCCTTAGCCACAACCTTAACTGAATCAAATACTTCCTGAACTTGCTTTTTAAACTCGTCTTCTACAACAAAGCCATCTTTTACTGAATATACCAACAAATAAGCATCCGTGTAGGAAGTTGAGATAAGAGCTGTAAAATTGGCAACTTCATTGTTTTTGATTCGGGCAAAATTCATTGTTCCAACAACAGCTTTTCCTGATTGGGAATAATTCACATAATCTTCTCTCACTTGGAATCCAGCAGTTTTAAGCCTGGAAATATATTCCTCATAAAGCATTTTACAGACTTCTAAATCACTACCTTCTTGCTTATATACACCTATATTGATCGGTTTGTACGAGATTGTTAATGTAGCATTTCCAATAGAATATGTATTTGCTCCATTCCTGGATATAACTGCATCATCCCATCCAGATGGAATCCGATACTCCAATCCTTCAATATCTTTTACTATTACGTACTCCTCAAGCTGTGCCTTTTCCTGTTCTACGTCACTTGATGAGCTAGCCGTATTTTCCCCAGATTCCTCTGCGCTGAAGCTTTTCTGTATGTATTCGTTATAAATCTTATCCGCTAAATGAATAGGAATCGCCAAATTTAAACTCTGTCCTCCCTCATATGAAGCGTAAGTGATTCCAATAACTTCTCCTTCTTCATTCAACAACGCGCCTCCGCTACTTCCATGTGAAATAGGTGCACTGGTTTGAATATCAAATGAGCCGTCCTGATATGTAATAAAATTACTAATGATACCAGTCGATATTGTATTCTGGAGAGAAAGAGGGCTTCCAATTGCAACAACTTTCTGACCTTTCTTAAGATTGGTAGAATCTCCAAATGGAATAGGGGTAAGCCCTGTACTTTCTGAGAGATGCATAATAGATACATCATATTCTTCGTTTAATACTGGAAATTGCTCTGTTTCATATATCACGCCCTCATCGGTAACAACTTCTACATGATCTATTCCTTCCACAACGTGATAGTTAGATATTATAGTCTGATCATTATAGGCTACAAACCCGCTACCCGTTGCCAATAATTGATCTTCTGAATCATAACAATTAATATAAACAACGGACTTCGCAATTGTATCGAGCGCCTCTGCATCCTCCGAAAGAGGAATTGTTGGTTCTGATTTCGGGATTAGTCTTGGCATCAAAACTATAGCTACTGCAACCATTGATATAAGCAGTAAGGAAATCAATATCACGTTTCTTTTTGGCTTAACCGTGGCATCTTCTTCAGGAATACCCAAACGTTTTGCCCGAACATTTTCATTCTTCAATTCGTTATTGGAAATATCCGGCTTAACAGCGGTGCTCTGACGAACTCTCTCCTCTGTTAGCATATCGTTTACGTCACTTAAATCTTTTCCACAGAATGGACAGAACAGAGAATTATCCGGGATCTCTCGGCCACACTTGTTGCAATACATGATGAGCCCTCTATATTAAAAAGTTATAAATAGTTCAACAAAACTCCTATGAACCAATGTCATAACGTGTATAGACAGTTATAATCAGACGGGTTTCACCATCTATACATATCGAGCAATATTTTCACTATCGAATCCGTTCGATCAGCTATTTTCTTAATAGTCCATATGTCCTCATTAACAACATCCCGATTCAAATAGAGTCCGTTTCGGTACCCGACATCTTTCGTCTTATCTTTTGATTTACGGTCTCGTTTTTGTTCAAATGCCATATTAGACAAATTCTGATTGTATCCAGTGATGGTGAGATTACCGAGTGTGTGCACATAGTTAGCTCGATATTGCTTGGCAAGCTCCTTGTCACCAGCAGCTATCATATCGACCCATGCCTCTGGGATATTCTCCCCTTCTGGGAAAATATGCTCAATCGTCCAGATATACTTCTTACTGTTATCTCTCGCCCAAAGATCAGAATAGATTTCCTTTGTCTGGTGTTGTGCCTCAATACTGCAAAGTATAAATCTTGTGGCTTCCGGGTTTTCATCATATATAGATCCCCGGAGTTTTTCTTCAAACAATTCATCAGATGCAGCGACTGCCTGCAAACGATCATGTATCGCACAAACAACAGCATCGCCCTTCAGAGGCTTTGCCTCAGAAATCATGTCAATGAATAACTGTGTCAATTTACGTGTACTCGGAACATCTGTCACATTACGACGTACGAAAAATGTCGTAAGTGCTTTGATGATTGAATCGACATGACCATCTGTTAGCCCAAGTTCAGTCTGATTCGACATGATATACAACATAAGGATATAAGAAGGTGCGCCTGAAATGCGTTCCAAATCCTGCAAAGCTGGTGTATAAACATATTCCTCATCACTATTATTAACAATCAAAGAGTACTTTTGGGATTTAGCAAGAAGATCATCAAGCAATGTAACATAATCATTTTTGATCATTTTCTCGTAAATCTCCAACAAGGTTGTTCTTGTCGCCAGATAGCCCAGATAGTATTTCTTATCCGTAACCTTGTACGGTGCGTTCAACTCTTCACGAAAAGCATTATAATACTGGCGGAAGAATCTCTCCTGCACAGCATAATCATCCTGTCCAACATTAGAAAGGATCTGTTTCCAAAGTTCATAACTATTGTCAGCTTCTGCCTCTGTAGCCGCCTGAGCTATAAGCGTATTTTTTATCAGATCCAATGCGGATAGCGGGACCCCACGATGATTCAATGACTCAAATAACATATAGGCATCTTTATTGGTATCTACTTCAATGCCAACAAGAACCGCCTGTTCAAATTTGCCCTTAATACTGAATAATGCGCTAATATCATCAGCATTCGGATTTTCATTCTTTATCTCTTCCACTTCATCTTCAATTAGTTTAAAAAAGTGACGATATGCCTTCGCGATCCTTCTGTTTCCAAAATTAAGCGGCTTGCTCTTTTTGGCACTAATTACTCCCTTTTCAGAAAGAATATAGGAAAAATCCTCATCATTCATATTCTGCTTTTGCAGAATCAAACGCTGCGTATAATCATATTTTCTCCCTGCTGCCGTAAGAATCTGCTTCTTGTTTGCAAGTTCGCTTCTCAGATTTGATAAATCCGTTTTGTCCTCAAGTTCCATCTGGCTCTCAAGAGCGGACAATTTTTCATATAAAGCCGTCAGTAATAATGTTAACGTAGAAAATCTCTGTTGCCCATCAATCACTTCCAAGACGGTTCCATTTAAAGAACCACTGTTTACACAAATATATGAGCCGAGGAAATAGCCGTAATCATTCTCGGTTACATCATTAAACAGTGCATCCCAATCATTAATGCCCCAGGTATATTCTCTTTGATATTTTGGAATCCGATAGACTCTATCGCTGTTAATAGAAAAAATGTCAGCGACAGTGGTCTGATCTACTGTCTTAATCATGCTATTTCCTCCTGCTGCCAGTATTACCTATATTATCCAATTTTAGAAACGCCTAGCACACTACATCTCAATAATGTAATTGCAATATTGTCTATCAATGTCAGGCGCTTTTGAGCTTCCACGAATTCATTTTTGAATCGAATAATACCGCAAAGTGTTATTACTCTATGCTTATCTACCATCAAACAAATAACAGTCCGTTATTAAGAAAATCTACCATAAACATTTGCTTACGTGCTTCAGAATGTATATTTCTCATCATATCGGACCGTAATACAGCTACCAATCCGTTTCTCTGATCAATTCGTACGCATTGTCTCATTAAGGCCATGACCGCTTTTCTATCACTTAGGCTTAGTTCCTTTACTAAAAGCATCTTTTCAACAGCTTCTCCTGCACCTATTGCACCAGATACATAATTCATTGCAATATTTGCAATATCCTCAGAAAGAGGATTACTACGGATAAACTGCGGAGTCAGAGGATTCACTCCAGGCCTGCTCTCAATTAACTCTGAAAAGGCTTTGATTTCCCTAAAGACCTTATCCTGTGCCTTTCCTAACTGTAATGGATCACCATTTTTATAAGCCCTAATACTTTGTACGATTGAATCAACACGACGACGATAATAGCCGTTACCTATTTTCTTCACCCGTTCGAGATAGTTAATTAACTTATCAATCTCATCACAATTCCTTATAAGCTCCCAGCAAGGCCTTGGCGTTCCTTGTGTGCTGTATGCTGAAACAATAAATGGCCATGCCTGTTGAGCCGTAAATTGAGCATTCTCCTGAAGAACTTTTGAACGTTTCACTCCAAGCGCAAACAAATCAATGAGAAAGTCATCTATTGGCAAAGATAAGCTCCCTTTGTCAAGCCATGTATTAGCAGTAAGAACATCATTATTAAAAATATCTGGAATATTATTCAGTGTTCTTTTTATATTCTGTATAGCAATGGGCAGTGCATCGGGATTATTATTTTCGACACGAACGGGTAATCCTTCTCTTCCACCACGCCCCTTTAACAAGTAAATACTATGCGCTTCCTGTAATGTTTTAAGAAGATACTTTACATCATTTTGAGTTGGCGGTACAATGCTTATCTTTTCAAAACAGTCGATCCAGTCTGGTTTTATATCAGGGACATATGGCAAAACCATATATATTCCACGAAGTATTCCCGCTTGACCTTGAAGTGATGTTTTAGTATTAAGGCGTCTTTGAAGGTCTTCAATTATGGCTTCTCTATCTTTGATGGTCGCTTCTGGAGCTGGTATCATCTTTAGATATGCCTTTAACTTCTTTCCTTTAGCAAGTAACTGTATGAAATCAAAAATATCATTCGCAGTTGACACGGCAATATCTCTCGAGCATCCAATACCAGCGTGTAATCCACTCGCCCTCAAATCTTGTAACAATCTAAATTTGCATAAATAGTTAATGACGATTTCTTTGTCTTTAAATTTTGATTTATCATCTTTCCAAATAAAACCTACAGATGAATCATCATCTCTTACAGCCTTTCTAAATTCATCAAGGCATTCTGTTCCAAACTTATATACTCCTAAGTTGACGTCTCCGTTTTTATACATTGCAGAAACGCCTCTTGCTTGTACTAAACATGCCTTAACCAATAACTCAACTGCGGCCCCAAACATCCCCATAATAGGCGCGAATCTTGTATCTTGCTTTCTCCGATTTCTTAAAGAGGGTAAATTTAAACCATATAGTCCCAAAAGATATGATTCAACTCCACCATCAAGTAGTTCGATTGCTCTATCTTTCATAAACTTAGGCATATATTTTCCACTCCACTCCCAATGCTTTATACACTGCGTCTTCTGCTCTGCTATAGAAAATCAAGTTAGACCTACTCACATGATCCACGGGAACTACACCACAATCCTCTGCAGCCTTAATCAAACTGATCCTGTTCTAAATCGAAGTACTCTTTACATCAAATTGCGCCATCGTCATCTTCCTGCGTTAGTATCCACATCGACTCGTTAGGAAGGTCATCCTCGGCCATTTCGGAGAGCTTTTTCACGCCGATCACCACGCCTTCCGATATGCCGGATTCGTTTTGAACGGTAATTGTGTCTCCGACCTTGATCGTCTCGTCTTCAGTCAGATAGTATTCATTCGCTCCGTTGTCCAGCCGCGATACCCGACAGCACATGAGCAGACTTCCTTTAAACGGATTCTCCTGCACAGGGGCTTCCACAGGCTCATCTTTCTGTACAGTCTCTGGGGGACCCCCTTTTGCCATGCTGAGAGCTCTGTTATAAGCATCCCTCGTTTCATAGTTTTCCGGCGATACTCCGTAGGCCGATCCATCTTCGCAATTCAGCCGCCAGGCATAGCGATTATCATTGGTCTTATATGGTGGGAAATCGATCCCCTCATCGTATACCGGCAAGCGTCGTCTGGCTGCAGCTTCACTTCTTTCGATATCCCGTATGGCGCTATTCACGCCATACAGACCACCGAGTGCGATCAGCCGCGCATCACCACCACGACGCATAGCACCTATTCCATAAGCCATCGTAGCCGCTTTTACAGATTCTGCTCCATAGCCTCGCTGATAATCCTTTTTGATCTGGTGCTTGGTAGCAGCCCCCAGAGCAATGGCACCGGCCAGATTAAGCATGGTATTCAGAGGCTCGGGACATTTAGATGCCGAATATTTTTTCCGTTTTGCCATTGCAATAGTTCTCCTTTATTCCACACCAAGCGCTTTGAATACTGCATCCTCTGCGCTGCTGTAAAAGATAAGGTTGAAGCAACCGATTAACTCTGCTGGTACAGTGCCAAGATCCGCTGCCGAGGTAATAGGCAGGAGCACCTTCTTGGCACCGCTGTCGAGGCAGACTTGAAGTGAGTTTGCTAGTTCATCCACTTTGATCATCGTGCCACTGATGCTAATCTCGCCCAGTACGGCCAACGAGCTCAAAGTAGGTTTATTCAAGGCGATGGAGCACAAAGCGATCAGAGTCGGAAGCGCCAACTTTCCAGTCATCCCGATGCCTTGCAGATCCTGATAGTTGATGATGTAGTCCTTCGTAGTTGTACTGATGGCCCCACTAATCCGGTTGCTGTTCGCCTTCAGGAAGCTGAATGCTGTATTGGAGGATTCACGTGCTTCCCGGTCACTGCCGATGCCTGTCCGTTCAAACTTTCCGTTACCAGGCAGCATCTGACCTTCCAGCCGGAAGACACCAATCATTCCTGATTTCCCATGACCCACGGTATAGACCTGACCCGGATTGCACATACCTTCCGGGATCAGCTTGCCGCCGCCCTGTTCGGGAACCGATACGAAATGCTCCTCAAAGGTCTCGTTATCTATATAGGAGAAGTTGACGTCATAGAATTCCATGCCGCCGAGTTTCTTCAGCTGCTCTTTGACACGGCGACGCATTTCCAGTGAAAGCTTCAGGATCTCCTCCAACTGTTCTTTCGTATATTCTCCATCCGGGTACAGCAACTTGATGAAGCCACCGACCATTTTACGCACAGCAATGGTATCGCGTTGGTTCAGGTTGCTGCCCAGACGGAAGTAATGGTCCAGCGCATCACCGTACTGTTCCTTCCGTAGCTCCCGGATAAACTCTGCAAGGTAGTCTGTAATAAATCCGTAGTCATTAGTAAAATGCTCAGGACGGAACTTCGGAATCTCCCAGCCAGGAATGTAGCAATGCATACGGTCAAGGAAAGCCGTATCCGTTCCCATCTCCGGAGGGAAAGGATCAAATAGGCTGCTGGTCTTCAGAAGTACGTCCACACTCTGGTTGATGTTACCGACGAACACCATCGAGGCGCTGGCGGCCTTCTCCTCTTTACCACGTGCAAAGGAGCCGGAGGCCATGTAGTCCTTCATGATCTGGATGCCGTCTTTATCTTTGAAATTGATCCCTGCCACCTCGTCGAAGGCCACACAATCCCACAGACCGACAAGGCCGACCTGCTTTCTTGCCATGTTATAGAAGAGGTTGGCAATGGTTGTCTGACCACCGGAAACGAGGATACTGTTGGGAGATATTTCTTTGAACAGGTGGCTCTTACCGGTGCTTCTCGGGCCGAGCTCACAGAGATTAAAATTGTTCTCCACCAGCGGAAGCATACGTGCAAGCAGGAGCCACTTTTCACGCGGCTTCAGCATGTCCGGCTCCATGCCGATGGAACGGAGCATAACATCCATCCATTCTTCCTGTGTGAAGGCTTTCCTGCCATCCTTCAGTTCATTGATGTCCACGTGGGGCATCTGGATCGGCGTCAGCTTACGGATTTGTACCGGATTTCCGTTCTTCTTGTCTTCCTCGATGAACTCATAATCTAGCTGCACAATGCACCAGATACCACCACAGAGCAGCCGGTCGTATTTTTCCGGATACTCGTCAGAGATCGGCACAGTTTTCAAGCCGAGGTTGGAGAACTCTGCCTCATAGACATCCCGCTTGATGTTCAGGCTCACCGTGATCTTGTCGATAACGGTATAGCTGCCACGGGATCGCAGTATGGAGAGGATCTTCTGGGCTTCATCCGGGCGGACAAAGTTATCCGCCAGAATCCGCTTAACGTTCTCGACGCCTTTCTCGATGACCTCTTCATCGTCGGAGCTGCAATACTGCCCAAGAAGAAACTCAAGAACATAGACCGGCACGTTTGCCCCTTCTTTGATTTTCTTTGTGAGGTCCTTTCGGACAATCTTGCCATCAAAGCATTGACGAAGCTTTTCCTTAATATGATCTCTTGATGAAACTTCTTTCAGATTGGTTTCAGTAGCCATATAATCACCTTAATAGCTTATTCATATCTATACTATATCCCATTGTGCTTAATTCCTTGCAGACTTCGAATTGCCAATTGTTTTTGTCCGTATAAACAACACCTTGCAAATCTGAAGGAATCTCGATTCCATTATCAGCGATGATTACTACTCTATTTCTACCAAGCTTTCCCATAAAATATCCTGTCTCAAATATAACATTTTGACGAGCTCTGGGTTGATAAAAACCATCTGTAATTGCCCTTCCCAAGTCATCTTTTGTAAAAAGAGCAATAGCTGCTCCGACGTCAGCATTTTTCTCAAACTTCTCTATAGTTGTCAGCCCGTGATTTGCTTGCTTATTTAGAATAATTGGCTCTATTCCCTGCTTCTCAAGTAAGCGAGCAGTGGCTTCTTTTAGTTCTCCATCGTGACCATGAATGATAAATATTTTCCCAATCATAGGCTCTGCCATTTCCTTTTTAGCAAAACCTTTGATTCCTTCTTTGGATTCTTCTAAGTAATTCTTTAGTTCCAAGACAGTAGCTTGTATATCTCTAATGCATTCAATAGAATCATCATGTTGAACTCCACCTATCCGAGCGGTCGGTCCATATGGACGTGATTTGAAACGGCATAATTCGACTGATTTATCTCCGTATTTGTATGTCAAAAGCCTTTCTACATTAGTTCCCCAGGCTTTGAATTCCGGAAGCTTGTTTGTAGCCCTTTTTAAAACCAACTCTTCGCCTTCAGTGATCAGTTTCTCAAACTTTTCAACTTCATTCATAAACTATCCCCTTTTAACAAAAAAAGTCGAACTCATCCACCGCGAATGCAATGTCGATCTGGAATTCCTCGCGCTGCACCTGCAGTCCGTTCTCATCAGTGATGACGAGGTAGTAGGTTTCCGTATTGCTGTACTTCAGCGATTTCAGATTGAAGCTGCACCGGAAGGTACGCTCCTGACCGTTGTCGCTGGTCTTGTCCGCAATGATCTTCTGGACATCGCTGATGGTCTTTCCACTGCTGTCTGTGAA
>OCTX012268805.1_pt1 | contig 28843 bp, 25 predicted proteins | sample 1539691 | NCBI WGS metagenome assembly OCTX01 (sample SAMN02144231, study PRJEB22623) | gut metagenome | biome: sheep rumen | host: Ovis aries | place: New Zealand
CGGTAGTACTTCTGCTCCAGCTTCTTGCCGGTGAGGACGGCGTCCTTGGCGTTGATGATGATGACGTAATCGCCGCAGTCAACGTGAGGAGTGTAATCGGTTTTCAGCTTGCCGCGCAGCAGGTCGGCGGCGAGCGCAGCGGTCTTGCCCATGGGCTTGCCGGCTGCGTCAAGGACGTACCACTTGCGGGCAACGGTCTCCTTGGTGAGCATGGTCGTGGACATGTTTGCTTTGCCTCCATATTTTATGAAATGTTTTGACAATCGTGGCTTCGGCGGTTACAATAAACCCAAATCGGGCCGGATCCTGCCGAACGCTTCCCTTTTATATCACAGGAAATCCGCCCTGTCAACGACTTTTTTGAAGGAATTTAATTCTGATTTTCAAATCTTCTGAAATCTCGCAAATTCTTTCAAATCCTCTCGAATTCTGAATTTGATTTTTTGTTTTTTCGGAGTCAAAGCATGAACGATCTTCTCAACGATTTTACCGGCACGGTGCGCCGCGCCGTGGACGATTACCGCATGATCGAGGCGGGCGACCGGGTGGCGGTCGGCGTCTCGGGCGGCAAGGACAGTCTGGTGCTTCTGCTGGCGCTGGATCATCTGAAAAGCTACTACCCCAAGCCCTTCGAGCTGGAGGCCGTGACGGTCGAGCTCGGCTTCGAGGGCATGGACTTTTCGCCGGTGGCGGCGCTGTGCGCCGAGCGCGGCATCCCCTACACCTGCCGCAAAACCGACATCAAGGAGGTCGTGTTCGACATGCGGCAGGAGGAAAACCCCTGCTCCCTCTGCGCAAAGATGCGCCGCGGCGCGCTCAACGGCATTCTGAAGGAGCGCGGGCTCAACAAGCTCGCCCTCGGCCACCACTTCGACGACGCGGTGGAGACCTTTCTGATGAGCCTGCTGCTGGAGGGGCGCTTAAGCTGCTTCCAGCCCGTGACCTTCCTCGACCGCAGCGGCATCACGCAGATCCGCCCGCTCGTCTACGCCGGGGAGCAGAAGATCCGGAACCTCGCCGCGCAGCTTGCGCTGCCGGTGGTGGAAAACCCCTGCCCCGAGGACAAGGCCAGCAAGCGCTGGGAGGTCAAGCAGCTGCTCGCCGCGCTGGGGCGGGACTACCCCGACATGAAGAGCAAAATTTTCGGCGCGATGCAGCGCCTGCCGCTCAAGGGCTGGGCCGTGGAGAAATGAACCCTGTGTAAAACGTAATTATGCATGTCCAATGAGCCGTCATTTTCGGGGAAAAGTAAGCATTTCAGCGCAAAGACCAATTTGCGCAGAATTGAATTAATCTTTGTATCCTGCATAGAAAAGACCCACATCATAGTACACGGCCGATCCGGCAATGATAGGAGGAAAGCATGAAAAAGATAATTTGTATGGTACTCGCGGTATCCCTTGTTTGCGCGATGCTTCAAGGCTGCGGCTCTAAAAATACAACGGACGACAGTCCTCTTCCGACAGAGGCGTCGAGCACGGCTCCTGTGGAAACAGAAGATACGGGCAGCGAAGGCACCGAGATCGAAACAGAAGATACAAGCGCGGATCCGACAGATGCCCGGCCCAAGCAACCGGGTCACTACGTGTTTCAGCCCAAGGTCTGCAATGTGTATATGGAGGAAATCTTCGGCGAAACCATGTGCCAGACCTGGTTCAATCTGGTGGACGCGGTCATGGCCGGCGAGGACAGCTTCGCCTGCCCGGATAAGCATACCTACGACTGGGTCATGGGGCAGTTTCCCATTCGGTGCTTCCCGGTGCTGACAGAGCTGATCGACTTTGCCGTGGACCGGAGCAACCCCGTTATCGACGGCGTCGCGAGCTTCACCTGGCTGGTTCCGCCCGAGGAAGCCGCCGCGCGGATCGGGGAATTTGCGGCACAGATCGAGGGGATCCTCAACGATACGCTGGAGGACGATTATTCGGATTTTGAAAAGGCGCTCGCTCTGTACAATTACTTCTGGACGACTTATGAATATGATTATGAAACAGAGCAGCAGATGTATGAAATCTATGTGGACTATACAACGCCCTGCCGCCCCCTCCGAACCGGGATCGGCATCTGCAGTGAGTTCGCGCCGCTGTATTCCTATCTGCTGATGCAGGCAGGTGTGGAAGCGACCACCATGAGCGGCTCTGCGCACGAGTGGAGCTACGTCCGTATAGGCGGCCTCGACTACCATATTGACCCGACCTATGTGCTCGGTGACGATGGCTCGCTGGCCTATTTCATGATGACCGACGACCAGCGCGAGGCCACCGGAATCAGCAAGGACGTATTTGTCATCACCAGCAGCTATTCGATAGAAAACCCGCATCCCGACTATACAGCCGACGACGACAGATTCTCGCCGTTATGGGAACGCAGATTTGATGCGTTCTTCCCGGATCAGGACATCCTGCGCTGCTGGCAATATACAGAGGGCTGGGCCATGCACTTCCTCGATTTCGACTACAGCGGGTATTGATTACCGGGGGCGGCACGGTTTTCCGATCACAAAGAACAGAATGGCTTTGAAAGCATCATGAATCATAGGGAATTAGTATTGCTTTGTTTTGCAGCGTTTCTTGAGCCGACGTGAATTGTTTAGGATAAGTATTGTGAGATGAGGTGTGCAAACTGTTCACGCTTCTTGCACAATGGACATGTATAATAACGTTTAACGCCCTGCGCACTGAGCACTAAAAATCGGGATCGTGACGCGAGTCACGGTCCCTTTTGCTTTATTTCTTTTCCTTTTTGGCGGGCAGGGAGCGGCTGAGCCACTGCTTCTGCCCGTCGGTCATGCGCTCGAACCAAGGTGAGGCCTGGATCTGCGCCCAGACCTTCCAGGGCTTGTCGCTGCCCTGCAGGGCCGAGGCCCAGGCGGCCACCATCTGGAAGGGCGCGCCGCTGCCAGTCCCCTCTTCTTCGGCCGCCGCGCCTGCGCCTGTGCCGCCGCCGGATGTGCCCTGCCCGGGGCCGGGGCTGCCGGTGCGCTGCTGGATATAGGCCTCATACTGCCCCTCCGTCCAGCCCAGCGCCTCAAGCTGCTCGGGCGTGAGCGTCAGGCCGAACTCGAGCAGCATGCGCGCCGCGGCGGCCAGCCGCGAGCGCTCGGCCTGGCGGGAGGCGAGGGTGGGCGAGCCGTCGGGCATCGTGCCCGTCAGCTGCGCCATGCTCAGCTCCGTCTCCACGCCGTAGCGCCGCAGCTGCCAGGCGTATTCCGCCTCCCAGCGGGCCAGCTCCGTGTTGAAGCGCTCGACGCTGAGATTCTGCTCCTGCGCCCAGCGCTCGAGCTCCATCAGCTCCGAGAGATGCCGCTGCGTCAGCGCCAGTACCGCATCCGCCCGCTCAAAATCGCCCCGGCGGCGCAGATCCTCGATCTGCCGCGCGGTCTCTGTGGCCAGGCGCTGCTGCTCCCGGCCGACCTTCTGGCGGTTGACGGCGGCGGTGTTCTGGATGGAGGCATACTGCGCCTGCCCGATGCCGCCGCGGTCGCCGCGCATCTCGGCATAGAGCGCCTGGCTGTCCAGCGCCTGCCGCTCGTCGATGGCGATCTGATCGCGCATGCTCTGAAAGCCGGGCTGCGCGTCCTCCTCGGCGCGCCGCAGCGCCTCGACGCCCTCCTCCACCGTCCGGTCGATGCGCTGCTCGGTCTGCGCGCGCTCCGCCTCGCTCAGCTCGTCGAGCTGCTGCCGCTCACGCTCGATATCCACCGCCGGCAGACGCCCCAGATCGGGCGCCTCCCCGCCGGCCGCGGCCTCCGTGACCAGGCGCGCGGCGGCGCCGGCGCTTTCGGGCTTTGCCTGCTCCGGTTTCGTCTGCTCCGGCTGCGGCCGGGGCTCCTTTTTTCTGTCTTCCTTTGCCATTGCGTCCTCCTCTTTCCAAAACGCCCGGGTTTTGCCCCGGGCGCTCCGTTATTTTCCGCTGTCCGCGCCGGCGGCGTCCGTCAGACCCTCGGCCAGCAAATAGCCCAGCACCGCCGCGCCCTGCAGGATCAGCCCCGCGACGCTCTCGGCCGTGCTCTGCGTGCCGCCGAAGGCCGCGATCAGCCCGCTGACGAAGGCGGCCAGCGCCAGCCAGAATTTCCGGCTGGTGAGTTTCCGTTTCCAGTCCATCTCGTCCTCACAATCTCCGCAATACCGTCATTTCTCCGTCTTTCGTTTCATGCCCCGAACAGCATCTTCACCAGCACGCCGACGAGCGCCGTGCCGATCACGCCCACGCCCCAGAGAATGGCCGAGAGCTTGGTGTTGATGACGGCAAATTCCGTGTCCTTCTTCGCCATGCGCTCCTCGAGCGCACGGACGCGTTCTGCCAGCCGTTCCAGCTCGCTCATGTTCTCACCCCCAGCAGGGCGGCCCAGGTCGCCGGGCCGCAGATTCCGTCCGATGCGAGCCCGGCGTCCCGCTGGAAGCTCTTGAGCGCGGCCTCGGTGTTGGGGCCGAAGTCGCCGTCCGCGCCGTCCGGGCCGCAGCCGCAGCCGCGCGCGAGCAGCACGCCCTGCATCGCCAGCACGCTCTCGCCCCGGTCGCCGCGGCCGAGCAGCGGCAGCGCAAATCCCGCCGACGCCCTCTCCTCCGGCGCATCTTCCGGCGCTTCACGCTCCTCGCCGGCCGCGCCGGCGTAATCCGGCAGGGCAAAGCCCGCGAGGAAGCGCCAGTCCTTCGGCACGCGGCGTACGGCGACGGCGTCGGAGCAGTTGCCCTCGATCACCTCATAGTCCTCGTCGCCCACCGCCGCGATGAGGCCGACGTGGTCCACGCTCGCGTCCCAGTCCCAGTTGTAGAAGACGAGGTCGCCGGGCTGCACCGCGCCGTCGTCGCGCGTGCGCCAGAGCCCGCGCGGGCGGTACAGGCCGATCATCCGGTCGCAGCTGCACTCCGGCAGCAGCAGCTCGCTCAGCCCCTCCATCTGCCCGACGGCCGAGACGAAGGCCGCGCACCAAGGGTCGCTCTCGCGCAGGCGATAGCCCCGGGGCAGGGGCGAGAGGCGGTTATAGGCCTCCACGATGCGCCGGAAGCTGCCGTCGGCCTCCTTCAGGCCGAGCAGCGAGCGTGCGCGCGCCACGATCCGCTCTCTCAGCTCCCGCTCCGTCATACGCCCACCTCCGTATAGCGGTCGCCCCGGTCAAGGAAGACGCGGACGGGCACGATCCGGCTGCCGGTGTCGAGCATCACGCGGCAGTGCCTGAGCTGCGAGCCGGTGTCGAAAAAGACCGGCGTCAGGCGCACCGCGGTGCAGACCACGCTGACGTCGCCGGCAACGCGCAGCGAGTCGCCGCTGGTGAAATTGCTGCCGTTGACGGTATGCACATCCAGGCGGTAGCCCGGTAGGGCGGAAAAGGAGATCTTCAGCGTGTCGCCGTCATAGAGGACGGTGCCGCCGGGGATGCTGCTGCCCCCGCGCAGCACCGTGACGGCGCTGCCCTCTCCGGCGCTGATCGTCAGCGTATAGCCGCCGTAGCCGGTCTCGGTGACGATCGTCACGTCGCCGGTGACGGTGTAGCCGCTGCCGTTGGCAAAGTCCGCGCCGTTGATGGTCTGGCGGAGGATCTTGTAGCCCCTTTGGGCAACGGCGAGGACTTCCAGACAGTCGCCGTAGTACAGCGCGGCGCCGGGGCCGAGAATCGCTTCGCCGCGCCGCACCGCGATCGCGCTGCCCTCCCCGGCCAGGAGGGTGAGCGTAAACTGTCTCGTCTCCTGCAGCACCTGCGTGCCCGCGCGGTTGTAGAAGGTCATGTAAAAGCCTTCGGGGCCGTAGAATCTGGCCGAGAGCGCCAGCTCCGCCTCCGCCCGGCCGCTCTGGTCGTGCTCGATGCTCGTCGTCCAACTCAGCGCTTCGCCGGTCGGATCATCGGTCAGATCGCGCCAGTCCTCGCTGAAGTTGAAGCGCACATAGGCGGGCACCGCCTCCGTGCCGCTGCCGCCGCCGCTGTACACCGAGCCGCCGTTGAGGCGCAGGGAGGCGTTGTCCATCAGGTAGAAATAGCCGCCGAATTCGGGCGCGCGGCACTGGACGGTGACGGTCAGCGTGCTGCGGTTGGCGGCCCTGTCATAGCTGGTCTCCAGCTTCAGCCGGAGCTGCGCATGGGAGCCGAGGACGCCGTTGTCCTGCCAGCCCGACTCGTCCGGCACATAATAAATCGCCATGGAGCCGTCCCCCTTATTCCGCCGCGATCAGGAAGACGCGGCCCGCCTTGCCGGGCGACGGGAGCTGCGACGCTGAGCTGAAGTAGTGCACGCCCTCGGTCAGGCGCAGCTCCCCGGTCGGCGCCAGGCCCTCGGAGAAATTGTTGAGGTAGCCGGCCGGGGCCAGACCCTCGCCCTCCAGGCTCCAGACGTTGCTGTCCCATTTCTTCAGCCTGACGCTGCCGTAGCGGCTGCCGACGGAGGCCATGCCGGGGCAGTAGAGCGTCACGCCCGAGGCGGCGGCAAACTTCACCGCGCCCGTTCCCTTGCGGTATACCGTCAGCTCCGTGCCCACGGGAAAGGCCGCCGCGGAGTTGGCGGGCACGGTGAGGGTGATGGCGCTGCTGTTGGTGCAGTAGAGCGCCTTGCCCGCGTCCGTCAGGGCCAGCGTCCGCGAGGCGCTGACCGAGAGCTTCGGGCGGATGAGCTGCTCGGGCCTGACGCGGCCGCTGACAAGGTCGGCCTTGCCGTCAAGGACGCCCTCGGCGAGCTTGTCCGCTGTGACGGCGCCTTCGGCGATCTTCGGGCTTGTCACCGCGCCCTCGGCGATCTTGCCCACCGTCACGGCGCCGGAGGCGATTTTGACCGGCGTCACTGATGCGTCGCCGAGCTTCACCGTGGTGATGGCGAAATTGGCGATCTTCGCCGTTGTCACGGCAAGCTCCGCCAGCTTTTCCGTGATGACCGAGCCGTTGGGCAGCTGTCCGAGGATGACGCCGCTCAGCTGCGCCTGCAGCAGCTCCAGGGCATTCTGCACCGTAGCCGCGTCGATCTCCGGCGTTGGCGTAAAGGGCAGGTTTGATGCCTTCAGCTCGCTCACCAGGCGGTTGATCGCGTCGCGCGCCTCGTCGAATAGCAGCTGCATATCGTCGCGCACCTTTTCCTCGTTGTCCTCAAAGGTGGGAAAATCCTCCGCGTTTCTCCAACTCTTGCTGTACTGAAAATTACTCAGAGCCATTTATCTCTGCCTCCCTTGTTCGTTATAAAACACCTGCGCCGAGACCACCGACAGATCCTGCCCGACCTGGTTGTTATACAGGCGCATCGAAAAATGCCGCAGGCCCTTGCAGTCGCAGCGGCGCCGGAAGATCAGCGCGAAGCTCCGGCCGTTGAGCGCGCGGAAGCGCAGGTTGCGCGGCGAGAGCAGCCAGCTCCAGGCGCGCAGCTCCACCGGGTCGTCGCGCTGCCCGTGATCGCTGATATAGCGCAGCGACGCGGCGGCGTTGGTGTCCGAGCGCACGGCGAGGATGACGGAGTTGACGTTTTTCAGCCGGTCGTAGCTGCCAAAGTGCTCGGTGGCGAAGCGGTAGACCTTTTCGATCGGCTCTCCGTAGTCGGCATAGACCCGCTCGAAGGCGCTCAGACGGCCCTTGCCGTCGATGTGGCAGACGCGCTCGCCGTCGACGCAGAAGGCGCGGGCCGGGATCCCGGTCCAGCAAAACCAGGAGGGATCGTCCGGCGTCGAGAGCTCGTAGTCCCAGACCCAGGCGCGGCCATCCGCGGCCAGCAGATAACGGCGGCCGTCGTCGCAGGCGCAGGCGCGGCCCTGGGAAAGATCCTCCAGCAGCGCCCTGACCGCGCCGCCGCCGTTAACCTTGCGCGAAATGCAGCGGACGTTGTTCTCGTAGGCCGCGCTGCTGTCGGTCAGGCGCAGCACGCCGTGGCGGCTGTGCGCCCAGACGAGGTTGTTCTCCACCATGCGGATTGTCTGGGGCAGGTCGCAGCCCAACTCGCTGTTGATGGGCACATAGGGCATCTCCAGCGTCGCGCGCCCGTCGATCTCCGTCAGCGCCGGGGCCGTGCGGCCGAGGGAATTTGCCTTGAAGACGATCAGATAGCTCTGCTGCTTGCCGAAGCCCGTGATGGGGTCGCTGCTGTCGCCGGCCAGCTGGTACTGCAGCATCGGGAAATAGCCCGGGTCCATGGCGATGTGGCTGCCGTTCCAGAAATAGGCGTTGGGCTGGGCTTCCGAGCCGCCGAGCACCACGCACAGCGCCCCGGTGCCGCCGCAGACGGCGGCGCAGCTGCAGTCCATCACGCTGCTGTAAGCCTCAGGATTGGCCTTCGTGTAGGCGATGCGCACGGTGTTGTTGACGGCGCCGTTCATCGCGAGCGGCGCGCGCACAAAGCTCACCGTCCCCAGCGTGAGATCCACCGTGTAATCTTCGTCGGAGAGCGTGCGGCCGTCCGCCTCCACCGCCGTCACGCTGTCGACCGGATGCACCGGCAGACGGTACAGCGTGCTGCCGTCGGCGTTGTACCAGACGGTTTTGGCCGCGGAGAGGCGGTTTTCCGGCTGGTAGAGGTCGCCCGCGCCGGTGGAGGGGCTGGCATTGATGAGCGTGACGGGCGTATATGGCGCGACGTTGTCGGCTGTGAGCGCCCCGTTTGCGTCCGCGCTCACCGCGACGTAGGCGCCGCGGTTTTTATAATAGAGCGACTCGTTGTAAATGAAGAAGCTGCCCGCGTTCTGCGGCAGACCCGTTTTCAGCGTGCTGACCGTTCTGCTCTCCGTGTCCCAGGCATAAAGCTTCGTGCCAGCATGGAAGACCAGGTGACCGTGGAAGGGCCGGTCTGCCATGGCCCATCCGGTGCCGCGATTTGTGTCGTTGAGCCAGATCTGGCCGTCGCGGCAGTTGAGCGCGCCCTCGCGCCAAATCAGGTTTTTCATCTCCGGGCTCTCGCTGCGCCGCAGACGGTAGTCCAGCTCCCAGAGGTTGAGGCCGCCCGAGAGCCGCTCAAAGCTCAGGCAGCGCTCGCCCTTCGGCGCGGGCAGCGCGATGCGTTTTCCGACTCTCATCGCGCGCCCTCATCGAAGATCGCCGTCGGCGAAGAGCGCGTAGGCGTCGCGCACGGCGCAGCGCTCGCTCTCCACCGGCTCGCTCATCCGCGCGAGCCTGCTCTCCCATTCGTTGTGGAGCGCGGCATAGCGATAGGCGTCGTCGTAGAGCACCAGCTGCGCGGCCACGAAATAGGGGATGGCTGTGTGGGTGTCGGGGCTGTTGTCCAGCGCCTTGCCGTCGGCGGGCTTTTCGCCGATCGAGACGGGATAGCGCCAGTATTCCAGCCACAGCCCCTCCTCTCTTTCGGGCAGCAGCAGCGCGCCGCCGACCGTGCGGTAATTGCCGAAGCGCGCTTCCTCCCCGGGGCGCAGCAGCCCGCCGTTTCTTACACGCCAGCAGTCGGCCGGCAGCGTATAGCGCAGCCAGTCGCCGCAGCGGCTCTTGTCGAGTGTGTCCAGGCACACGGCCGCCGGGATTTTCCGCACGGTCGTCGCGATCTGCATCATGGCGTCGTCGACCAGCGAGGGCATGGCCAGCACCAGGTCGGCCTGGTTGTTATAGTTCAGCGGGATGTCGCTGCCGGCGATGGTGCTGGCGTTGAGCAGCCGCAGCGCGGCCCGCTTGACCTGTCCGTAGGTCATCGTGTCACCTCCGTCATTGTTCCCGCCCTCCCGCCCGCGTTTTGAACCGAATCCCCCGCCGGGTATCAGGTCTTCTCGAAGTTCAGAACGGTCGTGCCGACGGCGATGGGCTTGTCGGAGGTGTCGACCTCCGCCACGCGCACATACTTCTTACCGACAGCGGTATTGATCTCGACGCTGTCGCCGTTCATCTGGGTCCAGGCACTGCCGCTGACGGTGACGTCGTAGGTCACAGCGGGCAGGGAGGCCACGGATGCGCCCAGGGCGTAATATCGCTTGCTGCCCTCTCTGGCGCCGTTGACGAAGAGCAGGGTCTTGCCGGGCGCGCTCGGGGAGGTCATCACGCTCAGGGTCTTCAGGCCGCTCTGACCGCCATGGACGTAGACGGCGTTGATCTTCTCGTTGAGCACGAAGCAGTCGTAGATGAAGCGGCCCTCGACGAGATAGCCGGAGATGCCGGGAGGGTTGTCGTGGATCTTATACTCTTCGAGCTGCTGGGGCGCAACGGCAGCCACGGCATGGGTGATGATGAAGCCCGTACCGGCGGGCAGATGGTTGGAGGGCACCTTGACGATGCGGCAGCCGTCCACCTCGCCGATCACGCCGCGCGTGAGCATATCCTGGGAAGCGTCGCCGTACTTGACGAAGGCAGCGTCCTGCTTGAGGAGGTTGGCGAAGCGATAGCTGCAGAAGGCCACGCGGCCCTTGGTGGGCACGTTGTTGTCGCCAAGGCGCTCCATGCCGTCGAGGAAGGCGGCATAGGCGTTTTCGGTGCTCAGCTCATAGTCCGCGTAGTTGCCGGCGGCCATGGCGCTCTCGGCCAGGGTCTTGAACACGTAGGTGTCAAACTCCGGCACGACCACCTCGCGGATCTGACGCGCGAGGGCACGGCCGGCGTCAGAGACCATCTCGGACTGGAGCTTGTCGCCCTTGTCGATGATGAAGGTGAAGCTGCGGTCGCGGCTGACCTCCATCGTCTGCACGCTGCGGCTCAGATCGGTCGGCTCGCCGTAGCGCTTGTCGCCGCTGCGCGTGTAGTCGTTCATCTGAACCACCGGGAGGCTGTAGACCATGAAGGTCTTGCCGCCCTTGAACTGATAATCCTTGCTCAGCGCCAGCATGGCCTGAGATTCCTGAGCGAAACGCTCATCTACCTGCTTGAGGTATCTGCTTGCCAGGTTCATTCCGCCTGCCATAAGTTACATCTCTCCTTTTTTATGATTGGTTTCGGCTTTTCAACGCCGCAGAGTCGGTCTCGCCTATCTGCAGCGCAGCAGTTTTTCGTCGCGCACGACGAAAAAACCATAAAATCCGTGTTTTCCGGCGACATGCGCGTCGGAAAACGCACTTTGCGGCCCGCCAATGTGCGAGTGAAACGAGTGCGCGCAGCGGGACGGAGTTCCTCAAACCGGCGGTTTCACCGCCGGTTTGACTGTTTTACCAGCGGTCGCTGTTGAAGCCGCTGAGGAAGGGGTCGGCGGGTTTGCTTTCCACCCCGCCGCCGCTCACACCGCGCACCGGGGCACGCCGGGCGGCGCGCTGTCCGGCCTCGCGGCGCTCGTTTTCGCGGCGCAGTGCCGCGATCTCCTGCCGATGCTGCCGCTCGGTGTAGGCAGCGAAGGCCGCTGTCAGCGAGCGCGCGCCGCGCAGGCTCTCCAGCACCACCTCGGTGGGGATGCTGCGCCCCTGCATCTCGGGGAAGACGCGCAGGAGCTCCTCGGCCTCCGCGCCGAGATCCCGCCCGGCCTCCGCCTGACGGAGGTCGGACAGCTCGCGCAGCCGCCGCTGGGCGCGGTCGGTGGCCTGCGCCTTCTGGTAGAGCGCGGGCAACTCGCTCTCGTCGAGCTCCACCTCCCGGTCCTCGTGGTCCACGCGGGCCGTAAAGCGCAGTTTCTGCCCGGCGGCCGGCTCGCTGCCCGTGGTAGGGACCTCCTCCGGCGCCTCAGGCCGGGGCGGAAGCGCTGCGCTTTCGGCGTCCGCCGCCCCGGCGAAGATGTCCTCGTCCTCGGTGTAGCCCTCGGGCAGCAGAACATCCTCCTCCGGCGCGGCCGCCGCCTGTTCGATGATTTCGCTCATAGCAATCTCCTTTCATGGTGAGAAAAGACAATATGATCATTCGGAGTTCGGAAAGCCGCCCTCCTAAGCACTGCGCCCTACGCCCTATGCGCCCGCATCAGCGCGCGCTGCGCCACCTTCGGCAGGGCGTCATAGCGCGCCTGAACGGTGCCGGTAAGACCGCCGAAGCGCTTGTCCTCGTCGAGCGCGCCGCCCATCGCGGGCGCGCCCTCCCCGGCCTCGGACGCGGCGGACGCGCCGCCCTGCCCGCGCTCGCGCAGGCTCTCGATCAGCTCCTGCTTGCGCGGGATCAGCTTGTCGGGGATGCGCTCGAGGTAATCGACCAGCTCCAGCACGCCGTCGCGGCGCAGATTGTCGAGGGTCTGCACCATGGCGATTTCGCTGTAATAGGTCGTCGCGCCGACGTCGACGGCGATGTTCAGCCAGAGGTTTTTGAAGGGCGCAAAGTCGAAGTCCTCCAGCACGCGGCGCGTGACGGTCTGCATCTGCATCCGGCCGGTGGCGGGGTCGATCCGCGGGCGGCCGGCCTCGTCGGTGACGGGCTCGTCCATGCTGCGCTCGCGCACCAGCGGGCGGCGGCCGTAGCAGCTGCCCATCATGTCGAGCAAAATCGCGCCGATCTGCTCGAGCCAGTCGTAGAGCCCGGCGCGCACGTTTTCCAGCGGCACCTCGGCGCTCGACTGCAGCACCATCAGGGCGGAGGTATTGTCCGGACGGACGTTGCCCATCTGGGCGTCGGTCGCGCCGAGGCATTCCTTGGTGTAGCTGAGGGCCTTGTCGATGGCCAGCATGATCTGGCCGGACATATCCGCCGGCTGGATGCTGACCGCAACATCGCGCAGACTCATCTCCGGCGGCAGATTGCGCACGCCGATGGCCGAGCCGATTTCGTTGTCCCAGCCGGCGATCAGGTCGGCGTTATAGACGGTCTTGGGGAAGCTCTGCAGCTGCAGGTGCCGGAAGACCAGGGCCATCATGGAGTTGATGAAGATCTGGTTGGGCACAATGCCGGTCACGAGGGCGCGGCCGTGATACTGGTTTTTCTGCTTTTCCCAGTTGCCCCAGGCGATGGGATAGCGGCTCAGGCCGGTGTCGAGGTCCTCGTAGATGACCCCGTCCTTCGTGGCCTTGGTCACGTGCACACGCGTGACGCTGCGCTTTTTCTCCCGGCGCTGCCAGAGCGTCTCGCCGGCGGGGCCGGTGCGGACGCGGCCGTTTTCGTCGCGCTCGGGCAGCGGCTCGCCGTCCTCATCCCGCAGGATCTCGGTTGCGGCCTGTCCCTGCGCGTCCAGGACGCGCTCCTCCTCGGTCACCTTGGTGTACAGCAGCACATAGAGCGCCTTGCCGGTTTTGTCGTCCTCGGCCGTGAGCTCCGTGCGCCCGCCGACGCCCGCCTGGCCGCCGAAGTCCGCGTCGGGCCGGATCTCGCCTCGCTCGCCCTTTTTGCGGTGCTTCTCCGCCTCTGCCTTCAGATTTTCCACCGTGTCGCGCCCGACGATCAGGATATAGGGCTGGCTTTCGACGTCGGCGCTGTTGGGATTGCCGAACATCACGTTGATGCCGTCGACGAGCTCCATTTTGATCTCACCCCGGCAGCCGCCGAAGGCGCCCCCGTAGGGTAGCGCGTCGGCGTCCCAGTAGAAGTGGGCGCAGTAGTCGCCGGTCTGCGCGCCGTCGAGCAGTGCTTCGCGCACGCGGTAGTCCATGCGGAACTTCTCGAAGAGGTTGCGCACCTCGGCGGTGGCGTAGACGGCGGCGTTGCGCTCGGGATCGGAGAGGTTTTCGCCGTCGTAGTAGCTCAGCGGCTCAAAGCTCAGCGTCACCGCCGAGGAGGTGAGCGAAGCCACGAAGAGCGAGGCGATGCGCTTGATGATGTTGAAGGTGGGGCGCGCCAGGCGGCTCATGGCCTCCGTCTCCGGGATGTGCAGCCACTGGTTGCCCGCGAAAAACTCGATGTTGGTGTTGACGAGCTGATACTGATTGGGCGTGAGGGAGTTGTTGTAGGCCCGGCCCAGCTCGTAATAGGTCCAGGCCTTGTTCCGGTCGATGGGCTGTTTCATGCGCCGTCCTCCCGCGTCATGCGCTCCGTGCCGTAGGCCACGTCCGCGTTATAGCCCATCAGTGCGCGGAAGGCGCGCTGATCGGCCTCGATCTGCCGCAGGCGCTCGTCCTCTCCCTCCGCGCATTTTGCGGGCGCGGCCGCTCTTTTTTCGCCGCCGCGCGCGGCAAAGCCCAGCGCGAACAGCGCCGCGCCCAGCAGCAGGCCGATCAGGCCGCATACAAATTCCGTCATGCTTTTCCTCCTCTTGCATTTTCTATTCCAAATACGGGTTAAACAGCACGCCGGGGTCGTTGAAGGCGCGCTCTTCCCGCTGCTTCAGCCGCTCGCGGCGCTCATCGCGCGGCGGCGGCAGCGCGCCGGCGGCGAAGATGAGGCGGTTGAGCGCCTGGGTCGCGGCGTCGACCATGTCGTCGTGCGCGCCGTTGGGAAAGGCGCTGAACTGCTCGATGAAGTCCTCGGTCCAGGGCGCCTGCGCCGCCTCCGGCAGGAACACGTGCCCCGCCTCGATGGCCGGGGCGACGGCGTTCAATCGCGCGACCTTGCCGCCGAGGGGTGTGACCGGGAGGCAGAACAGCTCGCGCCGCAGCGTCTGGATGACGGCCGGGCCGTTGGCCTTGTCCTCGATCAGCACCGTCCGGGCTGCCGGGTAGAGCCGGGCGACGGCGCGGATGGCCGCGAGCGTGCCGGGGAAATCGAGGTGCCGGTTCAGGCAGTAGCGTAGGTAGTAGTCCTCGCCCAGCTTGCCCCAGACCTGGATGCTGACGAAGTCGTTGTCCTCGCCGCCCTTGAAGGCCGCGTCCACGCTGATGAGCTCGGCGGCGAAGCGCTCGATCCGCCCGGGGTCGTAGCGCCGCCACCAGGCGCGGCGGATGAGGTTTCCCTCCTCGCGCCGGGGCGAACACTGATACAGCGCAGCCCAGGCGCGCCGCCCGCCGCGGGGATCGGCGAGGTAGCTTGCCTTGAAGGCGCGCAGCCAGCGCTCGTCCTTGCCGAGCTCGGGGCAGAGCGCCTCGCCGGGGCGGCGGCCCATCGGGTCGTTTTCCTCCGCCTCCAGCGGCAGGCGCAGCAGCCGCGCGCCTGGCTCGCTTTTCAGGATGCGGGCGGCCAGGTCGTCCTCATGCCAGGGGGTCATGATGAGGATCACCTTTCCCCCGGCGGCCAGGCGCGTCTTGATCGAGTTCTGCCACTCCTCCCACAGCCGGTCGCGGTAGGTTTCGGAGTCGGCCTCCTGCCGGTTTTTCACCGGGTCGTCGATCACGATCAGCTCGGCGGGGTTGCCGGTGATGCCGGCCATGATGCCGCGGCTGATGAGCCGTCCCCGGCCGTTTTCGAGCTCCAGCTCCTGCGCCCGGTCGATCTTCCCCAGCCCCTGGCCGAAGAGCTGCGGCCCGCAGCCGCGGATCTTTTCGCGGTTGCGGCGGCAAAAGCGCTCGGCGAAATCGCTGTCGTAGCCGGCGATGATCACGCGGCTTTCGGGATTTCGCCCCAGGAACCAGGCGGGCAGGCTCTCGGTGACGGTGCAGCTCTTTCCGTGCTGCGGCGGCGTCTCAATTACTAAAATGTCGCAGGCGTCCGCGCTCTTCCGCTCCAGAAAGTCCTGCACCCGAGCCGCGAGAAACTCGCTGAGCCCGGTGCGCTGCCAGCCCCTCGGCTGCGTATAGGCCAGATAATCGGCAAAGTGCCGCCGGGCAAGCTCCCGCCGTGCAAGCTCCGCCAGGATCTCAGACCGCGCCGCCATCGCCGTCCGCCGCCAGCATCGCCAGCAGCTCCCCGTCGCTCAGGGCGCGCAGGCCCCCGGCCGGCCCCGCCGCCCCCTTTTTCGGCTCGGCGAGCAGCTCGCGGAGGAAGGAGGCCGCCTTCAGATCGCCCTCGACGGCCCGCTTCCACTGGGCATACAGCAGCGCGCCGGCCCCGTTGGGCATCACGCCGCGCGCCTCCAGTTCCCGGCGCAGCTCATCGTCGCCGCTGAGCGGCAGGCTCAGCAGCTCTTCCGCCAGCCGCTGCATGTCCAGGCTTCGTTCCGTCTTTTTCATCGCGTCGCCGCCTCCTTTCCCCTTCCATTCTGAACCTTATACACCAAAAACGGAAAAAACAATGACATCTTTGTTGGCGATTGCGCGCGGCCGAAAAACGTGCTATGATAAGTTTATCAACGCAAAGGAACGCTGCCGATGAAACATTTGACAAAGCTCACGGGCCTGCTGCTGGCCCTATTGATGCTCTTTTCCCTGCTCGCGGGCTGCACCGCCGAGCAGGCCGAGAGCGCGCTGCGCACCGCCTCGGAGCTGGCGGAGCTCCTCGAGGAGGAAGCCGCCGCCGAAGAAACCGAAACCCCGGCCATCGCCGTCGCAACGCCCGCCCCGACGGAGGATGACGCGCTCGACGAGAACGGGGTCTACACCACGAAGGAGGAGCTTGCTCTCTACATCCACACCTACGGCCACCTGCCCTCGAACTTCGTCACGAAGGAGGAGGCCCGCGCCGCTGGCTGGAGCGGAGGCTCGCTCGAGCCCTACTGTCCGGGCAAGTGCATCGGCGGCGACCGCTTCGGCAACCGCGAGGGGCTGCTGCCCGCGGAAAAGGGGCGCGTCTGGACCGAATGCGACGTTAACACCCTCGGCGCGAAGTCGCGCGGCGCGGAGCGCATCGTCTTTTCCAACGACGGCCTGATTTATTACACCGGCGACCACTACGAAAGCTTCCAGCAGCTCTATTGAGCAAAAATCGACCGAAGCCGCTGTCTTGCGCCTAAAGCAGACAGCGGCCCCGTTTTGTCGATATTTGTCATATTTTGGATATTCGACAAATGCCGTCAAATTCTTTATACATCTGATGTTTTTATGTGTCGAATCACGTTGAGTCCCTCGGAAAGGTCGGGTATTATGTAAACAAATTATTCGCGCACTTCGACGCAATTCTTTTGTTTCCGAGTGTCATTTATGGTAAATTTGCTTCGACAAGAGGACATTTCCTGCAAAATCATTCAGCGCCGGCCGAGCGCCGCACATAGGGAGGAAAAATTATGGAAACTAAAATTCGTATTCTCTTAGCCGATGCAAACGCGGAGTTTCGCAATCTGATGACGGACCTCGCGGCCCGCGAGGGCGATATGGAGGTCGTGGCCGCGGTCGATAACGGCGCGGACGCGCTGGCTCTGGCGGCCGAGCTGAAGCCTGACGTCCTGCTGACCGATCTGGTTCTGCTGAAGATGGACGGGCTGGAGCTGCTGCGCCGCCTGCCGGACACAGGCCTGAAGCTGCCGTGCATTGTGCTCTCAAGCTTTGTCAGCGGCCGGATCGTGGCCGAGTGCTCCGAGCTCGGCGCAGACTACTTTATGCCCAAGCCCTGCGAGATCCCGACCCTGCTTGAGCGCATCCGAGCCCTGACCGCCCCGCAGCGCAGCGTGCCCGGCGTCGGCTTTGAGTCGGCGCGCGACGCCTCCCGCCGCGAGTCGCTTGATCTCGAGGCCACCGTGACCGACATTATCCACGAGATCGGCGTGCCGGCGCACATCAAGGGCTATCAGTATCTGCGCGAGGCGATCATCCTCACCATCAACGACATGGAGATGATCAACGCCGTCACGAAGGTGCTCTATCCCGAGGTCGCCCGCAAGTACAACACCACGCCCTCGCGCGTCGAGCGCGCCATCCGCCACGCGATCGAGGTGGCCTGGGACCGCGGTGACATCGAGGTGCTGCAGAAGTACTTCGGCTACACGGTGTCGAACATCAAGGGCAAGCCCACCAATTCGGAATTCATCGCCATGATCGCGGACTCCCTCACCCTCAAGCAGAAGCAGGCCAGGCGGTGAAAAAGCCAGCGTTTTCATTGCCTTTCAGACTTGGCGATTTTGCCAAAAAACCAATGAACGCTATGAAAGCATGTGTGAAAACCGCCTGAAACACCAACGAATTTTTTAGCCAGAACCAACGAATACCCCCTGTTTGTTGCCTCTTGAAAAAGCCAACGAACAGGGGGCATTTTTATGTTTATCACTCGCTTGGATCGGGACTTTTTTCCAAGGTTTTTTCATACCCATTGCCTCATTTTTGTTATGATTACAGGTGGTCGAAGGATGTTCGTCCGATGACGGTGTCCCTCAGATCTCCGGCCATTTGGAGATGCAGCGGATGGGACAGGTAGAGCTGGCGGTATTCCTCCCCGACCAGACGGATGACCGCCATGATGTCCGCGTTGGAATCCCGCTCTACACAATTGCGGAACATCTGCGGATCATGCCGGAAGGGCGGGGCCTCGTCCCTCCAAATCTGCGGACGGGCGGGGCGGAAGATGCGAAGAGAGCAGGGCGCGCGCCGCTCCCTGCTCTCTTCGTCCTGCAATATTCCCCCGGTCGTCTGCGGCTCGAAAAAACTGTCCGTCCTGTCGCGCGAAGCCGCACGCGCAATCATTCAAAATAACGCCGATAGATCAGGCCGACCATCGGATCCAGCTCGCGCCGGACGTCAATCTTGTGCTCCCGCACTGTGCGGCTGATCTCTTCCCTGTGCCGCCGAAAGCCCTCCGATTCATGCAGACCATAGCGAATATGCAGTCTGCACATGTTTTCAATCTGCCCATGCAGATTCTGGATGATCTCTTCTCGTTCCATAGCTTCACCTGTCATCCATCAAGATTAAAAACCGCACGCCGCAAGCCCTCGCGAATTCCTCCCTTCCGTTTCGTTTCCGCCGGCGGATTTTTTTGTGTTAATATATTATCATGCCGCCAAGCTCCCGGACAAGTTGGGATTTTTGCCTAATTTTTATACAAAAAAGTGGATAAAATGCCAGTAATTCAAATATTTTATGCAAATAATTAATCTTTTTCCCTGCCTGGCAATAACCGTTCATTTTCCTGTTGCCATTTTGCGCGCTTTCCGATATAATACGCTCTGTTATAATGATTATATCCCGCGAAGGAGAATCTCCCATGGATCGAAGCTTTTCCCAGACTCTGTCGGCGCTGCGCCGGCAGCGGAATCTGAGCCAGCGCGCGGCGGCGGCCGATCTCGGCATCAGCCAGGCGCTGCTGAGCCACTACGAAAACGGCGCGCGCGAGCCCGGGCTGCAGTTTGTCTGCCGCGCCTGCGACTACTACGGCGTCACGGCGGACTATTTGCTCTGCCGCAGCGACAGCCAGAACGCCCCCGCAAGCACGCTCAAGGCCGCGCTGACCTTTCTCGAGCAGATCCGCGGCGTCACCGACCGGGCGGAGCTGGCTCTGACCGAATTTGCACAGGGGGACTGACACGATGATTGACCAAGCTTCCATCCGCAACTTTTCCATCATCGCCCACATTGACCACGGCAAATCCACGCTCTCCGACCGCCTCATCGAAAAATGCGGCGCGGTGGAGCAGCGCGTGATGGAGGATCAGATCCTCGACAGCATGGATCTCGAGCGCGAGCGCGGCATCACGATCAAGGCGCGCGCCGTGGGGCTGACCTATCACGCGGCCGACGGCCGGGACTACACCCTGAATCTGATCGACACGCCGGGCCACGTGGACTTCAACTACGAGGTCAGCCGCTCGCTCGCGGCCTGCGAGGGCGCGGTGCTGGTGGTGGACGCCTCCCAGGGCGTCGAGGCGCAGACCCTCTCGAACACCTATCTGGCGCTCGACAACGACCTTGAGATCCTGCCCGTCATCAACAAGATCGACCTCCCGGCGGCCGAGCCGCAGCGCGTCAAGGACGAGATCGAGGAGATCATCGGCATACCGGCGCAGGACGCGCCCGAGATCAGCGCCAAGGCCGGCATCAACATCGACGCGGTGCTCGAGGATATCGTGGCGAATGTCCCCGCCCCGGCGGGCGATCCCGCCGCGCCGCTCAAGGCGCTGATTTTCGACAGCCAGTACGACAACTACCGCGGCGTCATCGTCTTTCTGCGCCTGATCGACGGCTCGATCCGCCGCGACAGCGAGATTCTGCTGATGTCCACTGCCGCGAAGTACAAGGTCGTCGAGGTGGGCCATCTGCGGCCGATCGGTCTCGACCCCTGTGACGAGCTTACGGCCGGCGACGTGGGCTATTTCACCGCCAGCATCAAGAACGTGGCGGACACGCAGGTGGGCGACACCGTGACCGAGGCCGCGCGCCCGACGGCCGCGGCCCTGCCCGGCTACCGTCCGGCGCGGCCGATGGTCTTCTGCGGCATCTACACCGAGGACGGCTCGAAGTATCCCGACCTGCGCGACGCGCTCGACAAGCTCAAGCTCAACGACGCCTCGCTCAGCTATGAGCCGGAGAGCTCGGTGGCGCTGGGCTTCGGCTTCCGCTGTGGCTTTCTGGGCATGCTGCACATGGAGATCATCCAGGAACGGCTGGAGCGCGAGTTTGATCTTGAGCTCGTGACGACGCTCCCCTCGGTCATCTACAAGGTCGTCAAGTCCGACGGCAGCGTCGTCATGGTCGACAACCCCCACAACTACCCCGATCCGACCCAGATCCTCGAGGCGCACGAGCCCTACGTGAAGGTCTCGATCATCACGCCAAACGAATACGTCGGCAACATCATGCCGCTGTGTCAGGACCGGCGCGGCGAGTACAAGAACATGCAGTACCTCGACACGCGGCTCGTCGAGCTGCACTACGAGATGCCGCTCAACGAGATCATCTACGACTTTTTCGACACGCTCAAGGCGCGCACGAAGGGCTACGCCTCGCTGGACTATGAGCTGTCCGAGTACAAGCCCTCGGAACTGGTGAAGGTGGACATGCTCCTAAACGGCGATCCGGTGGACGCGCTGAGCTTCATCGCGCACAGGGAAAAGGCCTATCCGCGGGCCCGCAAGCTCTGCGAGAAGCTGAAGGAGAACATTCCCCGCCAGCTTTTCGAGGTGCCGATCCAGGCGGCCATCGGCGGCAAGATCATCGCGCGCGAGACGGTGAAGGCGATGCGCAAGGACGTGCTGGCCAAGTGCTACGGCGGCGACATCACGCGCAAGAAGAAGCTGCTGGAGAAGCAGAAGGAAGGCAAGAAGAAGATGCGCCAGCTCGGCACGGTGCAGATTCCGACCGAGGCCTTCCTGGCCGTCCTCAAGCTCGACGAATAAGCCGAAAAGAAGAAAAGAAAAACAAAAAGCAGGCCGGGCAGCCAATGGCTGCCCGGCCTGCTGGTTTCTGCCGGGAAAGCTTATTTGACGGTCAGGGTCGCCGCGGCGGTATACACATAGCCCACATCATTTGTCAGCTTGCAGCGGTACTGATAGCCGCTGCGGTAGGCGAGCGCCTCGACGCTCAGCGTGGCCCCCGCGCCGTTGGAACAGACGTACCAATCGCCGGTCGCGCTCGTGCGGTACTGCCACTGGTAACCCGTCGCGCCCTCGGCCTTGACGGTGAATTTCACGGTCGTCCCGGCCGCCGCGGTCACGGATTGCGGCTGGGTCGTGACGCCGGGCTTGACCGACAGCGTCGCCGCGTCGGTATACACGTAGCCCGCCGCGTTTGATACCTTGCAGCGGTACTGATAGCCGCTGCGGTAGGCCCTGGCCTCGATGCTCAGCGCGGCCTCCGCGCCGTCGGAGCACTTGTACCATTCGCCGGTCGCGCTCGTGCGGTACTGCCACTGGTAGGCCGCCGCGCCCTCGGCCTTGACGGTGAATTTCACGGTCGCCCCGGCCGACACGGTCACGGACTTCGGCTGGGTCGTGACACCGGGCTTGATGTGCAGCGTCGCCGCGTCGGAAATCGCCGTGCCGGCGGCGTTTGACACCTTGCAGCGATACTGGTAGCCGCTGCGGTAGCTCAGTGCCTGCACCGTCAGCGTCGCCGCCGTGCCGTTGGAGCAGTTGCTCCAGCCGCCGCTTTCGTTCACGCGGTACTGCCACTGGTAGCCCGCCGCGCCCTCGGCCTTGACGGTGAAGCTCGCGTTCGCTCCGGCCGACACGGTCACGGACTTCGGCTGGGTCGTGATGCCGGGCTTGACCGACAGCGTCGCCGCGTCGGAATACGCCGTGCCGCACTTGTTCGTCACCTTGCAGCGGTACTGGTAGCCGCTGCGGTAGGCCAGTGCCTGCACCGTCAGCGTCGCCTCGGTGCCGTTGGAGCATTTGTACCATTCGCCTGTCGCGCCCGTGCGGTACTGCCACTGGTAGCTCAAGTTCTTTCCGGCGGCCTTGACCGTAAAGACAGCGGTGTCGCCCACCGCGACGGTCTGATCTGTCGGCTGCGCCGTGATGCCGGGCTTGACCGACAGCGTCACCGCCTTCGAATACGCTGTGCCGTATTCGTTCGTCACCTTGCAGCGGTACTGGTAGCCATCTCGCGCCGCAGTCGCCTGCACGTTCAACGCGGCTGTATCTGCTCCCTCCGCCGTGCTCTTATACCAACTGCTGTCCACTGTCTTGCGGTACTGCCACTGGTAGCTCAGGCCGCCGCCCTTGGCCAGGATCGCGAAGGTCGCGGTTTCGTCGCCCGGTACCGCGGTGTCGACAGGCTGCACGGCGATGCTGGGCTTTTTATAGGCTTTGATGTAAAGCGTCACGACCTCAGAATACAGCGTTTTGGCATAATTTCGCACCTCGCAGCAGTACTGCAGGCCCTCGTTTTCTTCACTTGCCACGGTAGTGTATTTGCTGACCCCCCAGCTGGTCGGCTCCCAGTCGCCGAGGATCGTCGTTCGGTAAAGCCAGTGATAGGAGGTCGCGTTATCCGCCTTGACCTCGAAATATACATCGTCGCCGAGCGAAACCGTCTTGCTTTTCGGCTGGCTCGTGATCACCGGCAGATCCATCATCGTCAGCCTTGCGGTCTTGGTATAGACGGTTCCGTCCTCATTCGTCAGCTTGCAGCGGTACTGATAGCCATCGCGCGCCTGAGTGACGGTCACGGAATAGCTTGCCGTGTTATAGCCGCCGCTGCTGCACTTATACCAGTCGCCGGTGCTGCTCGTGCGGTACTGCCACTGATAGGCGTCCACGCCCTCGGCCTCGACCGTGAACTGCACCTTATTTCCGGCGGGCGCATATTGATCCGTCGGCTGGGTAATGATCTTCGGGCCGGCCAGATGCAGGGCGGCGGGCTCGGTGAATCGGTATGTTCCGGCGGAATCCTTGACCTCGCATTTGTACAGATAGCCCTCGTGATATTCCTTGACCGTAACGGAGAGCGTATCAGTCTTGGCGCTCTCTCTGTTGATTCCGGTCCAGCTCACCCCATAGGAATAATCTGTCGGCTTGCTGTAGTACCACTGGTAGCTCAGGCCGTCGCCGGTTGCCTTCACGCTGAACTGCACGGTGGCGCCGATCTTGCCCGTCGCATCACTCGGCTGGGCCGTGATCTTGATTTCATCTGTCACCCGCAGCGTCACGGCCTTCGTATAGGTCGTGCCGTAGGGGTTGGAGACGGCGCAGCGATACTGATAGCCGTTGCGGCTCTTGCTCACTGTCACGGTGTAGTCCTTCGTATTATACCCGCTGCCGTTGCCGCATTTGCTCCAGCTGCCGCTGCTGCTCGTGCGATAGTACCACTGATAGCTGATCTTTCCGGGGCCGACGCCCTCGGTGTTGAACTCAACATGCGTGGTTTCTCCGCTATAATAGTGCGCGGCATGGTCCATGGGCTGCAGCTTGATGCGCGGCGCGCCGTATTGGAGCGTGACGCCGAGGGATTCCTTCACAAGCTTTGCAACGGTGGCCGGTCCCTGCAGGCCGACGCGGTAGTTCTGGATCTTGTTGTTGCTGTCGATGAACACGAACACAGGCGTCACGACCGGGCGGGACGTATAGCCCAGCTGGTCCATGTAGGCAAAAATGCTGTCGTATGCGCCGCTGCCCTCATCATAGCAGAATCTGGCGTTGGTGCCGGCGACTCTGTTTCTGACCGTATTGACAGCCGACTTTGTGTTTTTGTAAACGTCGATGACGAGCACGTTCAGGCCGCTGAGGTCGTAGTTCAGGAACTCCTTCAGGAACTTCTCCAGCTCGGAGTCATAAATACACTTATCGAAGATCAGCAGCTTCGGTTTACTCGAGGCCGTGGACGTAACCGTGCCGCCGTCGATGTTATTAAAGCTGCGGGAGAGGTTGGTCCGATCCCACTTGCCGTCCTTGACCATGGGGAACTGGGCCTCGAACTCATCGGAGTAGAAGGGCTCCTCGCGGATGTGGTTATAGTGCGAGAAGTCGCGCATGCCCAGCAGGCACCAGGTGTGAATGGTCTCGGCATCCTGGCCGTCCCAGGTGGTGTCGATGTTGTAGTACACCTCGCCGATGCGCACGATGTTCCAGGCGTGGTCCGCGCTCGTGATCACGCGCACGCTGAGCCCGGCCTCCTTGGCAAAGCGGTAGAAGAGGATCGCGTAGCCCTGGCAGACGGCCTTGCCCTGGCACAGGGCTGCATAGGCCGAGAACTGCAGCGGGTAATCGGCGCCCTCGTCCAGATGCTCAAAATCATAGTCCACGTGGTCGCAGATGTAGTCGTGGATCTTGAGGATCTTGTCGCGCTCCGTCTGGCCGCCCAGCGAGCCCTTGACGCTGTTGACCTTGTTCGTCAGGGCGTTTTCCTGCGCCAGGGTCGTTGTCCAGAGGAAGTTGTATTCCACCTGCAGGCAGCTTACGCCGGAGGCCGTATGGCTTGCGGTAGCTCTTGCGCCCCAGCCGATGTTGCCCCACCGGAGTGCGTCCGCCTCCCGGCCGCTGCAGCTGTCGCTGTATGCGGTTGCCGAATCGAACATTTTGGCAAACATGGTGTTCGACAGCGTAACGGCGTCATACGAGAGCAAAAAGCTAACGGTCTCGTCGCGGTTGAGCATCCGGCTCTTGAGATACGAGACGGCCTCCGCAAAGGTCCCGCAGTAGTTCTCGTTTGTGACCTGCTCCGCCTGGAGCTCGGCCTCCGCGGCCGCGGCGGCGCTGACGGCGTCCAGCCGGCCGGCCAGCTGCTCTTCGCTGATGACGCTGCGGTACAGCGGCTCGATGTGCAGGGCCTCATAGCCGAAGCCCTCCTTATCGCCGACGGGGCCGGCCAGCGCGCTGCCGAGGCCGGGTTCGGTTTCCGCATCGCCCTCCTCATCCACGAGGACGATTTCGTCGTCCTCCGTCTCGTCGAGGATCTCGATCAGATCCTCATCGGTGATCTCTTCCAGTGCGAGGTCGTCCTCCGCCCGGGCCGGCGCCGCAGGCAGCAGCGAAAGGCACATCAGCAGGCAGAGCGCCAGAGCCAGGATTCGTTTCATCGTATCATCCCTCCTGTGATTCATGGTCCGTTCTGAAAAAGGCACTTATTTATAATAATATTAATATCACCGGTACGCGGGAAAGTCAAGCATACGCCCCTCCCGCGCCCGTTTCTGCGCTTGATGCCGAACGCGCGTCCTTTGGGGGCAGCGTGTTCAAAAAGCCGGGCAGTCAGAGGCTGCCCGGCCTGTGGGTTTATGTAGGGGATGCGGGATCAGTCCGCCTCTTCCACGATCAGATAACGCGCAGCGCTGGTAATGCTGCCCGCTTCGTTCGTCACCTTGCAGCGGTAATAATACCAGTTTCGATAACTTCTGGCCTCCACGAGCAGGGTATCGGTCATGGCACTCTCGCCCGTGCACTTATACCAGTTCTCACCGCCGTCCGGACTGTAGTACCACTGGTAGCTGTCCGCGTTCTTCGTCTTGACCCAGAAGCTCACCGTCTCACCGGCTTTGGCTGTCACATCCGGGCTCATGCTTTCGATCTCCGGCTTTTTCAGCGTCTGAAGCGTCGCCGCGTCGCTGATGACCTTTCCATAGGGGTTGGTGATCTGGCAGCGGTACTGGTAGCCGTCGCGGTAGCTCTTGACCGCCACCGTCAGCGTCGCCGCTGTGCCGTTGGAGCAGTTGTACCAGCTGTCGCCCCGGCGCTCCTTGTACTGCCACTGATAGCTCAGCTCCGGGCCGCTGGCCGCGACGCTGAAAACGGCGTTCCGGCCGACGGGAAGAGTGACGCTTTCGGGCTGCGCGGTCATGGTGGGCTTCGTGCCCACGCGCAGCGTCGCAATATTGGAAATGGTCGTGCCGACCTTGTTCGTCACCTTGCAGCGGTACTGGTAGCCGTTGCGGTAGGCCTTGGCCTCGACGCTCAGCGTCGCCGACTTGCCGTTCGAGCAGTTATCCCAGAGGCCGTTTTCGCTCACGCGGTACTGCCACTGGTAGCTCAGGCCGGAGTTGGGCGAGGCGACCTTGAAGCTGACGGTCTCGCCCTTCCCCGCGCCGATATCCTTCGGCTGCGTGCTGATCACCGGCGCCTTCGTCACCGCCACGGTCAGCGTGGCGGGCTGGGTGTAAACCGGCGCGGAGCTTCTGTTTATCACCTTGCAGCGGTACTGGTAGCCGCTGCGGGCGCTCGTCGCCCTGACCTTCAGCTCCGCGGTGTTATACCCGGAGAGCGTGCTCTTGTACCAGTCGCCGGTGGGGCTCGTGCGGTACTGCCACTGGTACTCCACCCAGATGCTGCCTTCGGCCGCCGTGCGGAAGCTCACCGTCGTGCCGTCCTCGGCGCTGACGCTTTTGGGCTGCGCGGTGATTGTGGCCTTCGGATCAATGTAAAGGTGGAAGCCCTTATTGATTGTGACCCGCGCATCGTTATACATGTAGCGGGTGTAGCCATCGCCCGTGGCGTCAATCGGACTGTTGCGCACGCACTCCACCAGCGTGGGGCACATGCTGATGTCCAGGGATTTCAGCCCCGTATCCGCAACATAGAGTTCTTTCAGCTTCGTGTTGTTGCTCAGATCCAGCGTCTTGATCGAAGTATCCCCGCAATAGAGAACTTTCAGATCCGGTAGCCCGCTCACATCGAGCTTTGTGACCTTCGTTTCGCTTGCATACAAGGCGACGAGCTTCGTGTTTTTGCTCATGTCAAGCTTGGTGAGCGGATTGCCGTAACAGTTGAGAGATGACAACTTGGTGTTCTTGCTGACGTCGATCTCCGTCAACTGGCTTCCGTTGAAGGTCAGATTCACCAGATTGGTGTTCTTGCTGACGTCCAGCTTCGTCAACGACTTATTGAGCCAAAGGTTCAGGTTTTCCAGCTTTGTATTCTTGCTGACGTCGATCTCGGTGATCTGAGATTCAGACAAGTACAGATGCTTCAGCTCGGTCAGAAACTCGATGCCCTTCAGGCTCGTGACCTCGCTTCCTTCGGGGCCGAAGCTCAGCTCCACCGCCGTCTTGATTTCCGCGGCGCTGAGCTTGCCGTTTTTGTCCGTGTCAAAGTAACCTTTGACGCGGCCGCGGACCGTCTCGTCCGGGAAATTCGTCTCGTTGATCGCCACGTCTCCCGCCGCAAAGGCCGGCACGGCCGGCAGCAGCGCGAGGCACATCAGCAGGCACAGCGCTAGAGATAACATCCGTTTCATTATAGATACCTCCTGTGTATGTTGTCCTTTCCAAAATTGATTGAATATACTTATTATTTATATTTATATCACCGCTGGATATAAATGTCAACTCGCCGCGGGTTGTTTTTCAAGTCCTGTTTTCTGCGCGGGCAACGCCGTACCGGCGCGGCGGCGCGAGCTGCACAGCGCGGTCGAGCGCCTGAGCGAGGCGCAGACGGAGCCGGTGCCGGCCCTCGCCCGCGGCCTGCTGGACGAGAAGCCGTGCACTGCCTCCCTTTCTCAAAAGGGAGGTGGCCGAGCGAAGCGAGGTCGGAGGGTTCCTCTGCCATACGGCGCGGCGGGCGTGCGAAGGAGAAACCCTCCGTCAGCTGCGCTGACACCTCCCTTCTGCGGAAGGGAGGCGCCCCCGCATTCTCATTCCCAAAGCCTTCCTCTTGCCAAGTCGAATTTTGCGGCGTACAATGGGGCCATGATGACCGACGAAAAAGTCAAGAGCGGCCTGAGGGCCTGGTATAGGCTGTGCCCGCTGCGGCACACGCTGATCCTCGTCAGCGGGGCGGTGATTCTGCTCCACCTGCTGACGCGGCCTTTGCGCGCCCTGAACGTCTGGCTCTCGGCGCACATGGTCCGCCCGGCGCACCGCTGGCTCGCCGCGCAGACGGGGCGCGTGCCCTTCTCGATCGCGGAGCTGCTGATCGCGCTGCTGGTGGTGTTTCTGCTGGTATATATCATCTCGCAGCTGGTCAATCTCTTCCGCAGGCCAAAGTTTTTCCTGCGCCTTTACCGCACGCTGACGACGCTTGCGGCGCTGGGGCTCACGGTCTACGGCGGCTTCTGCCTGCTGTGGGGCGTGTATTACTACGGCGACGACTTCATGGCGCAGAGCGGTCTGGAGCGCGCGCCGGTCTCGGTCGAGCAGCTCGAGCGCGTGACGGCATATTTCGCGGACTTGGCCAACGAGTACAGTGACCGCGTGACCCGGGACGAGGCAGGCGTCTGCGCGGCTGACCGCGGGGCGATCCTCGATCACTCGCCCGCGCTCTACCGCGCCGCGGAGGCGAAATTTCCCTGCCTTGCGGGGGCAGAGCTGCGCGCCAAGGGCGTTTTGTGCTCGCGGGTGATGAGCTATCTGGACTTCACGGGCTTTTTCTTCCCCTTCACGGCGGAGGCGAACGTCAATCTGGACTTTCCGCCGGCGCTGTTTGCCTCGACGGTGGCGCACGAGCTGGCGCACCAGCGGGGCGTGGCAAAGGAGCAGGAGGCCAATTTTGTCGCGGTGCTGGCCTGTCTCGAGGACGGCGATGCCGACTATGTGTACTCGGCGGCGCTGCTGGCCTACACGCACCTCGGCAACGCGCTCTATTCCGCCGACCGCGAGGCCTGGGCGCGCATTGCCGGCAGCCTGAACGAGGCGGTGCGGGCGGATCTGGCGGCCGGGGCGGCGTACTGGAAGCAGTTTGAGACGCCGGTGCAGGCCGTGTCGAACACGGTGTACGAGAATTTTCTGTACAGCTACAATCAGGAGCTGGGGCTGAAAAGCTACGGCGCCTGCGTGGATCTGCTGGTGAATTACTATGCGCCGCTCCTGTCCGATTCCCCCTCTCCGACTTCCGACGAGGCGGAAGCCGTCCCCCCGGCGGAACATGAAACAAATTCCAATCCGTCGGACGAAAATAATTCTTGACAAACGCGCAAAATTGGGTATAATAACTTTTGCGTTTAGCGGGATTGTGTAAAGGTAGCACAGCGGACTCTGACTCCGTATGTGAGGGTTCGAATCCTTCTCCCGCTG
>OCTX012287295.1_pt1 | contig 28830 bp, 29 predicted proteins | sample 1539691 | NCBI WGS metagenome assembly OCTX01 (sample SAMN02144231, study PRJEB22623) | gut metagenome | biome: sheep rumen | host: Ovis aries | place: New Zealand
TCTGAGTTCAACTAATTTTTCTTGAATCTCATCAACTTCCATGTCCCAAATTTCTTTACTTCTTAAAATCGCCATTGTTCCAACTCTTTTAAGATAATTAAATTTAGTATTTAACTATCATCATTTTCTACTTCTTCAGTAGCTTCTTCTTCGACAACTTCTTCTAATTCCTCTAAATCTTCGATTTCTTCGACGATTTCTTCCTCTTCGATGACTTCTTCAGTTTCAACATCGATTTCTTCTTCAATAACTTCTTCACCATCTTCTTCGATGATCATTTTTGGAGGAAGAATTTCAACGGAATCAGGCAATACAGTTTCTGGAGGCATAATTCTTACATAAATACCTAATACACCAGGTTTTAATTGAACAGTTGCAAAACCTTCTTCAACTAATCTGATTGAAGGTTCACCACATTTTTTAATGTATCCTTCAACGAATTTAGCAACAGCAGATCTTGAACCTCTGATTTTACCAGAAATAGTAACTTCTACACCTTGAGCTCCAGCTCCCATAATCCTACGAATAGTGGAGTAAGCAACTCTTCTGAAGTGCATACCTCTTTGTAACATGTTAGCTATTTTATAAGCCATGATTTTAGGGTTAAGTTCAGGAACAGCAACTTCTTTAACTTCAATTTGAGGATTATCTAATCCGAATTCGTTTTTAAGAGTGTTGGTAATGGACCTAACATTTTTTCCACCTCTACCAATAACCATACCTGGTCTTTCAGCGTAAACAACAACCATAGTACCTAAAGGTGTGATTTGAACATCCATACCTCCGTATCCTGCTCTTTCAAGTTCTTTTTCTAAGTATTCATCAATCCTGGTTCTTCTAAGGCCCTCTGTGACAAAATCTTTTTCTATCATTAGTTAGCCTCCTGTAAAACTATTTGAATGTGAGTTGTAGGTGTATTGAAAGGAGTCATTCTACCGAATGCTCTAGGGATGTAACCTCTAATTACAATACCTCTGTGACTTGAGATATGTTCAATGAATAATTTTTCAGTGTCCATACCTTTGTATTCAGCATTAGCTTCAGCATTTTCTAAAACTTTTAATACTTGTTCTGCTGCTTTTACAGGGTATCTACCACTAGCCCATCCTTCTTGACCTTTTCTGTGTCCAACACCTCTATTGTGTCTTTTGAAAGGAACGGATTTTTTCATTTCAATAACATCTTCTAAATAAGTTTTAGCTTTAGCTACTTCCATTCCTCTAATTGCATTACAAATTTCAACACAGTGTTTTGGGGAAATCTTGAGAGATTTTGCCATAGCACGTGCAGTTTTTGCTTCATCAACTTCTTTATTATAAGCATATTTATTATTAGCCATGATCTAATCTCCTTATTTAAGTGGTACAAACATAGATGATCTTGTAGCTCCCATACCAGGGTCCCCGTGTTGAACTCTTTGTCTGGTTGGTGCATATTCACCAAAGTAATGACCTAACATTTCTGGAGTAATTTTAACTTCAACAAAGTTGTGACCATCATAAATACCGAAAGTGGTTCCAACCATTTCAGGTATAACAATCATATCTCTACAATGGGTCCTTACAACAACAGGACGACCATCTTTAGTTCCTTCTTTATTCAATTTTCTCATTTTATCCAAAACTTTTTGTTGTCTTGGTAAGAATCCTCTCTTTAAAGATCTTCTTTGTCTTGCAGGATATAATTTCATTACTTCCTCTAAAGACATTTCTTGTAATTCTTCAAGAGTATAACCTTTATATTTAAATACTTTTCTTGCCAATGAAACACCCTCTATCTATCTTTTTAATCCAGTTCTTCTAGCTGCAATTGAACCAACTTTTCTTCCTGGTGGTGCATGTCTTGAAATAGTAGTAGGACGACCAGGATGTTGTCTGTTACCTCCCCCGTGAGGGTGATCTACTGCGTTCATTGCTACTCCTCTAACAGTCATACATTTCTTACCTTTAGCTTTAAGAGCATGCCATCTTTTACCGGCTTTGAGATAAGGTTTATCTTTTCTACCTCCACCAGCAACGACACCGATACTTGCACGACAATTAGGGTTTAAATATTTTAATTCACCAGATGGTAATTCAACAACAGTTTGATTTGCATCGTGAGTAATTAAAGAAGCATAAGTTCCAGAAGATCTTACGAAACGACCACCGTCTCCAGGAGTATTTTCGATATCATAAATTGGAGTACCTTCAGGAATTTCAGCGAGTGGTAATGTGTTACCAAATTTAATAGGTGCAGAAATACCACATTCAATTTCATCATCAACTTGAATGCTTTCAGGTGCTAAGATATATTTCTTTTCTCCATTTTCGAATTTTACTTCTGCAATAGGAGCGGTTCTTGCTGGGTCATGTACAATATCAATGACTTTACCTTTAATACTTCCTTCTTTTTCTAATGCATCGAAAGATCTGTATCTAATTTTATCTTTAAAACGATGAGAAGCAACACGATGAGTAGGAGTTCCTTTACCTCTTCTTTGATGTATTAATCGTTTTCCCATTCAAATTCCTCCTTAGAATACTCCTATTCTGACAGCAAGTTCTTCTGCCATTTCTTCTTCTACAAGTTTAATGTATGCTACTTTTACACCTTTAGTAGTGATATGAGTATTAACTCTAGCTACTTTTTCTTCGTATAACTCTTCAAAAGCTCTTTTGATTTGGCCTTTGTTAGCAGTACGACGTACGACAAAAGTAATTTCATTATTTAAGTCGATTAAATTCATGGTTTTTTCAGTAACATGAGGTTTAATAATAATTGAGTATGAATCCATAATAATCACCTTAATTTATCCAAAATTATTGGAATAAACCTCCTAACTTTTCTACAGCAGATTTAGTGTAAATAGTAAGTCTTCCTGGGTGAGTACCTGGTGCTAATAATTCAGCGTTCAAGTTATCAACAACTACAACGTCTACACCAGCGTGGTTTCTTGCACCTAAGCTGATACCATCGTCTTCACCGACAACTAAAAGAGGTCCTTTTACTTTTTTGTATTTTCTTCCTCTTGTTTTACCTCTACCTGCTCTTATTCTTTTTCCTTCTTTTGCACGAACAATATCATCATAAACTCCTAAACTTTGGAAGATTTCACGAGTTTGTTTAGTAGTTTTAACAGAAGAAATTTCATCTTCAACAATAATAGGAACTTGTTCTAAATCTTCAACTTTGTGTCCTCTTTTTTCAACAAGTTCTTTATTAGTGGTTGCTGCGATAGCTGATCTAATAGCAAATCTTCTTTCTTTTATGTTGATTTTTTCGTGATGATTTTTCTCAGCTCTTGTTGGGTGAGCTTGTCTACCACCAATAGCCATTGGTACAAAAGCTGCTCTTGAACCATTTTTAATCCTAGGAACTCTAGCAGTACCTCTACCAGAACCCCATCCTTTTGCTGAAGTTCTTTTACCTGCCATTGGGTCATTACCCCATGGTTGAACTCTAGCGGATTGTGCTGATAAAACAGCTCTTTTAATTAAATCTGGTCTGTAAACTTCATCAAAAATAGCTGGAAGTTCAATTTCTTCTTTTACTTCCCCATTAATAGAATAAACATTAGCCTTCATGATTATACCCCTTGTTTAGATTTTGTACTGATGTAATTAATTTGAGGTATATCCTCAGATTTCTTAGTAGGTCTAATTGCTTGTCTTAAAATAACTAACCTTTTGGATGGTCCTGGAACAGAACCTTTAATTAAAACGTAATCATTTTTAACAAGGCCGTATTTAATAAATCCACCATCAGGGTTGATTTGATCAACTTCATCAGCAGATGCAATTTTTAAAACTTTTTTATTGAATTCAGTTCTTTTATGGTATCCCATTTGACCTGCTTGTGCTACAGTCCACATAGTTCTTCTTGGAGTCCAAGGACCAATTGAACCAACGTGTCTTCCTTTACCACTTCTAGTAGCTTTACCATATTGAATTCTAATATTCCATCTTTTAACTACACCTTGGAATCCTTTTCCTTTTGTAGTTGCAATTGCATCAACAAATTGACCTTCATTTAATATGTCACTAGCTTTTACTTCATTACCTAATAATTCTAAAGCAGTATTTAATTTTTCTTCAGCGTTTGCGCCTCCAATACCACATTCAAATATATCTGGTTTTTTCTTAGGTACGCTAGTTACTTTAGGATTGGTGTGTACTAAGACTTTGATATCTTCTGTGCGATCTAAAACACCTTGTATTTTTGCAATAGCTTCAGATTTATTGTATTCTTTAGGAAGTGAAATTTTCCTAGAGAGTTCTTCATCCAAATTATCTGCAAGTACTTCGGTGATTACTTTCAATCCACGAGAAGTTTTTTCGTATGCTCTAATTCCCATTACTACGACAGGAGGGACTTCCAAAACAGTAACTGGAGTAAATACTTCCATACCATTAGTTGGAGAGTTTTTATCGGTATCAGTGACTAAAGCATGAGTCATACCGACTTTATACCCTGCGAGGCCTAGTAATTTTGGTTCATCATTTTGCGGCCAAGCTTTAACTCTAGGGGTTTCTTTTGCTGCTCTTTTCCTTGGACTATAAGCAACAGACCCTTTTCTTGGCTGGTGATGTCTTACCATTTATTAACCTCCTTAATATATATTTTCCTTTATTTTAATTATATTCAAATATTCAATAGCTTGAAAAGCTATTTTGACAAAATTACCGAAAATAATCTTGTCGAAATAATAAATAGCTGCAAGAAATTTACAACTAGATAAATATTATTTTAATATATTCTATATGAGCTAAAATTTATTTGAAGCACAATAAAGAATTTATTTAATGTATAAATAATTCTGCGCTAAGTTATTTTTGGCGAGTCCCAAAAATATCAATGTATAAAAAGTTGAGCAAATAATCTATTAGCAGTGTAAAAACTAATAAACAAAGTGAATTAATATTTCATAAAGTTAAATAAAGAAAGCGTAGCGACAACTGCCTCTTCAGTTCTAACAGTTTCAGTACCCTGACCCGGAATCGTATTTAATTTAACTAAATCCCAATTAGGATTTGAAACATCTTCTTGAATTGAAGAATAAGGGCCACCAAACAAAATAGCAATACTTTTAGATTCATCTACTTTATGCTTTAATTCATCAAAAATAGAATCAATATAATCTCCATATCTTGTAGTTTCAATTACAAGATCAGGTTTAATTAATTTTAAGCTATTTTTAAGACTCTTATTAGAGGAAATAACATTGTATCCCCAGTAAATGTCATCTGGTTTATCAGGTGTGACTATTACTTCTTTCTTAGCTATTTTAGCAATCTTAAAGTCAAAAATTTCTTTAACAGAAAGTTGCTCTTTGCAGAATGCAAGTTTATCCATACCTATATCAACAAAAGTTCCTTTATTGTTTCTTTTAACAGTGAATCCTTGTCTATAATCACCGACGTCAGGTTGACCTTTCAAAGGATGATGCGGAGTTCTTAGTGGTGGGAGTATACCTACATGCTTGAGTTCTTTTTTTATTGGAAAAGCTTGTTTCCTCAAATATTGAGGTGTGTCCATAAATCTTAAAACTTCAGCCATAAAGGCTCCATCACTTTCCCCATCTTCATTCTTCATGTGATCATCATTGTAAATAACCACATTATCTGCTTGAAACACGGCTAAAGCTCTGCCTAAAATTCCTACTTTATAAGTACGAACTTTGAGATCTTTAGACTCAGAAAGAAATGAATTTGGAATAAATATAGATAGCTCATCTTTATACATCATATATAATATATTATATAAAGTATATAAAGATTACCCTACATTTACCTTTCACTAAAATAGATTTACACATTTTTAAGTATTATATCAATTATAATACCTGTAGCTCTTTTTATGCTACCAACTTTTTTATACTCAGAGAATATATTACTATTATATATTAAGTAACTACTATATAAAGGTATCTCTTTTTAGGTCAAAAATTAAAAAAAATAGAAATTTTAAAAAAAATTAAATGATTTAAATGAGAAAAACGCATTATAATTTTGCCCTTATGACAATTACATCAACATTTCGTGATTCATCCGTGTGAAATTCATATATATTTGGAATAGGAAAAGAATATCTGAAAACATGAGTAATATCGAATGACAAATTTTGATAAAAGTTTACTAAAAATTCTTCAGTCGACGCCATATGAAAAGAATATAAAACCTCCGGCGAAATGTCATGTGCTTTTTTAACAAAATCCAAATCAATACCCCTGTCAGCTCTTTTTTGAGATCCGAATGGGGGATTTTGAAATATTGTATCGGCATTAAACTCATCTTCTAAGTCCAATACATCACTTGCAATATAATTTATATTATATAATCCCATATCATCAGCACTTCTTCTGGCCAAATCCAGAGACTCGTTATCGATGTCAATACCAGTTGCAGATTTTGCTCCAAGCAACATTGAACCTATTGAAAATATGCCGCAGCCACAGCCCAAATCAAGAATATCCTTATTTTCAATATCCCCCAATGATAAGGCATTCCATAACAAATCTGATGCAATAACTGAAGGCGTGGAATACTGTTCAAGTTCCACTTTCGGTTTTGGGTGTGGGGGAATGGATTGAATTCTCATTTCCAAATGTTTCTTGCGAGTAATTTTTTTCATATAATCAACAAATTTATTATTTATAGTAAATATATTTAATATCATAAAAATTACTTTGAGGTTTCAAATGTTTGAAAAAGTATTAATCGCAAATAGAGGAGAGATAGCTATCAGAGTTATGCGGGCTTGTCGTGAACTTGATATGAAAAGTGTAGCAATTTACTCTGATGCAGATAAAACTTCCCTTTATACAAATTATGCAGATGAAAGTTATCCTTTAGGTAATCCTTCACCTGCCAAATCATATTTAAATATTGAAAAGATTATCAATATTGCACTTGAATCTGGAGCTGATGCAATACATCCAGGATACGGATTTTTAGCGGAAAATCCTAAATTTGGGGAAGAATGTGAAAAAAACGGTATAAAACTTATTGGACCAAGTGGAAAAGTTATCCATGAAATGGGAGATAAAATCACATCCAAAGCTTTAATGAAAAAAGCGGGTGTGCCGGTTATTGAAGGAACTCCTGAAGGAGTACAGGATATTGAAGAGGCAAAAGAAATAGCTAGAAATATTGGATATCCAGTGATTGTTAAAGCTTCCGCAGGTGGTGGAGGTATTGGTATGCGTGCAGTTTACGAAGAAGAAGAACTTGTACGTGCTATTGAATCTACACAATCTGTTGCAGCTACAAACTTTGGTGATTCCACAGTATTTATTGAAAAATACCTTGAAAAACCAAGACACATTGAATTCCAACTTTTAGCTGACGAGCATGGAAATGTCATTCATGTAGCGGACAGGGAATGTTCCATTCAAAGAAGACATCAAAAATTGCTTGAGGAAGCACCGTCCCCAATCATGACCGAAGAATTAAGAGAAGAAATGGGTGGCAGCGCTGTAAAGGCTGCAGAGTATATTGGATATACCAGTGCAGGTACAGTCGAATTTTTATATGACAACGGCAATTACTACTTCCTGGAAATGAATACACGTATTCAAGTTGAACACCCAATTACTGAACTTGTAACCAATACTGATTTAATCAAAGAGCAAATCAGAATTGCAGCAGGTGAAGAATTAAGTTATGAACAAAAGGATATTCAGGTAACAGGACATGCAATTGAATGTCGTATTAATGCAGAAGATCCATTAAATGATTTTTCACCAAATCCTGGTAAAATTACTGGATACAGGTCTCCTGGAGGTCCGGGTGTACGTTTAGACAGTGGAGTATATATGAATTATACTATCCCAACATTCTATGATTCAATGATTTCAAAATTAATTACCTATGGAAGAAGTCGTGAAGATGCCATAAACAGAATGAAAAGAGCATTGAGCGAATACATTATTTTAGGTGTAAAAACGACAATTCCATTCCATAAAGCTATTTTAAGAAATCCGAACTTTATAAGTGGAGATTTAAACACACACTTCATAGATACCTACAAAAAAGGTATTGAAAGTGAAATGAATAATGTAATAGCTGAAGATTTAGAAATTGTAAATAAACTCAAATCAACATTCATGCCCGGTAAAAAAATTGCAGCAATTTCAGCAGCAGTAGGATCTTACCAAAACCAAGCAAAAAGCCATATTGGAAAAAAATAGTTTAATGGGATTAAAATGCAAAATGAAATAATAAACATACTTAAAAAAGAAGAAAAATTTTCTGATAAAACCATCGAAGAAATTCGTGAAGTTGAATTAAACGATTTTGCAGATATTATTAAAGAAGTCGGCAAACAGGAAACAGAATATTTGAACAGGAACGAAATTTTAGATGGATTGAACACAAAAACTATTGGAAAAGAGTTATACCTCTTTAAAGAAGTGATGTCTACAAATACAGTAGCCAAATTCTTATCAGAAAATGACGTAAATAATGGAACTGTTATCATTTCTGAAAAGCAAAGCGGTGCAAAAGGCAGACTGGGAAAATCTTGGGAATCACCATTAGGAGGTATTTGGTTATCTCTTGTAGTTAAACCAAATGTAGACCACTCAAAAATCCCAATGATTACTCTTGCTACTGGTGTTGCTGTTGTTAAAACTCTTGAAAGAATAGGAATAGAAAATGCAGAAATCAAATGGCCAAATGATGTTATGATCAATGATAAAAAAGTCTGCGGAATTTTAACAGAAGCCATAACAAAATTCAACAGCATTGAAAGTGTCATTATCGGTGTCGGTATCGACGCTAATTTTGATGTGAATGTACTTTCCAAAGAATTGCAGGAAGGAACAACAACATTGGACATTGAATTAGGCCATAGGGTTGATGAAAATGAAATTATTAGATTCTTCCTAGAAGAATTTGAAAGAATTGGTATTTTATTCGAAGAGGGAGGATTTGAAAGAATCCTTAAAGAATGGAGAAAATATTCATATTCAATAGGAAAAATCGTAGAAGTAAGAGAACCTTTCAGCAAATCTTATGACGGATATGTTTTAGGTATTTCAAGAGAGGGTGCTCTAGTTGTAGAAAAAATTGATGGAACCTTAGAAAAAGTAATATCCGGAGAATGTATAATTAAGAAGTAAATACAATCTCCCTACATTTATCTTCATTAATAACTAACTTTTTCAAGTTATTAAATGAAGATACTATTTTTTTATTTAAATCATCCAAATCCAAATTGAAAGCATCACTTGTTGATAAATCGAATCTTATTGTGGCTGATGCACCAGGCATGGAAACCGGCGGAATTGTAATAATGCCGTGTTCTTTCAATAGTATAAAAGAAAATACATATGCTACATCATTGTCAGATAAATTATGGGACACTTTTAGTTCACTGGCCAAATCACTCGGCGTAATCATCACACCCGTGGGTGTGTCCTTAAAATTAGTAAAATTTTGATTTAATAAACTTAAAAGATCATTTTTTCTCTCAAAGCTTTTGATTAAATTATCGCCGTTGAAATTTTTAATACCGTTCAACATTGCAAGAATGGCGGGAGGCTGAGCTTCAAGACCAAATTGATTTACTTTAACTTTAATCTCATCAATTAAATCACTGCGACCGGCCATCAATCCACCTCTTGGACCGGGCATCAATTTATCCGTGCTTGTTATTGAAATATCAGCACCCAAATCACATGCTTTCGGCTGATTGAATACAACCGTCCTAAGCCTTGCTCCAGATGCATCATCAACCATTACAGGAATATTTTTTTCATGAGCCATTTCAATGACTCTTTTAAAGTTATCCAAATCTATGACTTTATGATCCATCGTTGAACCTGTTATGACAACAAGGGATGTGTTTTCAGGTATTGAAAATTCATCAAAATTATCTGTTTCACTATAATTGGCATTGACTAACTTACAACTTCTTGGAATTGATGGGTGGGCAGGCAATTCTGCCAGATAATGAACAACATTAGTATTTTCACCTACAAGAGTTAATATCGTTGCAAGTATTCCGGAAGAAGTTCTGTTTAAAGGCAAAACCTTTTCTCCTCCCATATGTTCAATACCTACCTTTTGAAGTTCCTCTTCAAAAATGGCAGGACCCACATAAGTTTCTAAAAGATTAATTTCTGAAGGACTTGCTATAAATCCCCCAGACAAACCTGTCAAATCAAACAATGATTCGCGGGATTTATTTAAAACCCAATCCTTAATAATGGATAATGCATTTTCTCTTTTTTTAACTTCATCCAAAGAGTTGTTTACAATCATCTATGAATCATCCAATTCAAATTTCATGTCGCCAAATGCTTCAAGGAAAGGTTTTAAATCTTTTTCAGTTAATGGTATAGAAGTATATTGTTCTTCTTCAGGCTCTTCATAGGAATATTCAGCATCAAGCACTTTTCCTTCAGGAGTAACCCAGATCATTAAACTGTCACTGACAGTGTCACTTTTTTTGGTTGGTGGGAAAAACACTTCAAATGAAGTACCTAATTGAGAAAAGAATTTTTCTTTTTCTTCTTCGCTTTTATTGCATTTTTTTATTTTTCTAATTCTTGATTTCAATCTTTTTTCTGCAAGTTCATTTATATCTGACATTTAAAAAACTCCTCATAAATATTATTTAAATTAGTTATAAATTAATTCTTAAAATTATAATATATAAATAGTATAGTTAATCATATAAACTATTTCCTTTACTGTCCATTGCCACAATAAGAGGTCCAAAATCTTTAACTTTTAAATTCCAAATAGCTTCAGGCATTCCTAAATCCAACCAATCCACACTTTCAATTTTTTCAACTGCATCGACATATAATGCTGCACAACCACCAGTTGCAACCACATAAACAGCTTCATTTTCAATTAAAGCTTCACGAACAGTATCGTCCATACCACCTTTTCCAATAACAATTTTCGGACCCATTGCAATGACATCACTTTGATATGGATTCATACGCATGGATGTTGTTGGACCAATAGCAACCATTTTATAGTCATTTTCCTCTTCAGTTATTATCGGACCTGCATGAAAAATGGCCGCTCCATCAATATCTCTTGGAGCACCCTGTTCTAAAATTCTTTTATGAGCCTGGTCACGTGCAGTCAAAATGTTACCAGTTAAGCTGATAACATCGCCAATTTTTAAATCTGCCACACTTCCATCCTTAATCGGAACATTAATTTTTTTCTCCATTGATACACCTTTATAATAAACTATATTATTTAAAAAAAATCAATTAATTATTATATAATATTTAGAATTAATATTATTTAAAGTAGTAATAGTTTCTAAAGAAACTCTTAATATAGCATAGTTATGCTCAATCATATCAGCGAAATATTAATTCTGGAAAATATTGCTAATCAATTGAAGGGGTAATCTATGGACAACAAAAAAATAATTATACTTGGAATAATAATCATGATTATTGTTGTGGCAATTATTCTATTAATGTTAACAACAGTAAATTATGAAAAAATTGAAATAACACCTAATGGAACAAGCATAGATGCTCCAGCCAAACAAACCAAATATAATGGAAAAATTGAAGGGGCTAAAGTTTGGAATTGGAACAATGGAATACTGGTTTCATACAATCCCAATGAAGATAAGAATCTTATCAAAGTAACCGAAATAGGTTTTAATGCTCTGAATAAAATAATACAAAATGGAGAAAAACAGGATATTGACGGTTATACATGCTATATAATAAATGCTGAAGACCTAATACAAGTACACATATTTGAGGTCATAAAAGTAAATTTAAACGGCAAATTTTATTGTATACCTTTATCGAATGAAACAAGCCATGATAATCTCATAATCTGTTGCAACAACAAGGATATAGCATTGCACATGGCCAAATCAGTACAGTACAAAAATGTTTTTCCAGACAATAACAATTTAAATAATACCATTTCCAAAGTAGAAAACATGACTGAGGATTTACGATCCAAAGCAAATGATTATGCAAATAACCAGAATCTAAACGATATTAAATCCACAATAGAAGATAAAGTTGGAGATTTACAGTCTAAAAGTCCAATTAAATTATAATAGATAAAATGAGGTTTCTTTTGAACCTCATCAACACATTCTTTTAATTTCAAAGAAATCATTAATAAAATAAAAAACTGATAAAAAATTTTAATTAATTTAATATACTGCTATAACTAAATTTTATTATTATATGCTCTTGTAGATTATTGAAATAAATTATATTCTTTTTGACAAATTTAATATATTTGTTATGACTAATTTTTATATGAGCATTTAATAAAATTAATAGGATAAATTAATATGTCAAGCATGAGTAGCGTTGCAGGATTATCAAAATATATTAAGACACTCCCAAGTACAGGAAAATCAATTATAGCAATCTGTATTTTAAGTTTTTTAACTGGAGTGATACAATTTTTAATAAATCCTCAAGACAGCTTATCATATAATTTTTTTACTGAAGGCTTCTGTACATTCATGATATTGGGTGTTAGTTCAATTTTAAGCGGCAGCGTTAACCAGTATTGGGTTAGAGCCCTTAAAGGAATTAATCTAAAAATTAAGCATTCAATGTTTTTATCTATGCTTTCAATGGTATTCATTTCTTTAATTTTAATTGGTGGTGCAGTTTTAGCCCAAATATTCCATGTCTATTTATTTGTAAACTCATTATTATTCGCTTGCGTATTGGTTTATGGTTTTAATACATTGGTATTATGGAGTACCACGCAAATCGGATTTTCAAAATCTGCAATAATAGGATTGATTCAACCGATTTTAGTTTTGACCATGCTTGTATTATTGATGTTCCTATGGAGTGATCCGTCAGTATTTTCAACTCCGGAAATTATTAATATCATTCTAAAATCTGTGGTTGCGTGCCTCATATTTGTTTTATCAATATATGCATTTATTACCATTGTCGCATCTCCTTTAAAGAAGAATTTGGGAATTGGAATGCTAGACCTATTAAGTTTGTTTATAATGCATATGAATGAAGGTTCCAATAAACTAGAATCCACCTTTGAAAACATGGGTGAATCAATAGACACAGTAGTTACATTCATTTGCTTTAAGGGAGTAAACGGCATTAAATCATTATTCATATCTCCATCCGTGCATCCTGGACCTTTAGGAAAAATCGGAGGGTCAAACATGCCTACAATACTTGCAGACTCATTTGATCATTTCACAATGGTTGCTCATGGTCCATCAACACACGATTTCAATCCAATATCATCCAAAGAAATAGACAAAATTGAGAAATGTGTTAAAGATGGATTAAGTGAAGTAACATTCTCAAAAAAAGCAAGCAAGTTTAAAAGATATTCCATGAATGCTGCAAATATTGGAGTTCAATTCTTTAATGAAGGAATGGTTATACTGTCAACACTTGCGCCAAACGGCAGTGATGATATTGAGTTTGGTGTAGGCCTTACAATGATGACCCAAAGTATCAGTAAATGTAATGTAAAAGATTCAGTTATTGTAGATTGCCACAATTCATTTACTCCGGAAAGCGGTGAAGTTTTACCTGGAAATCCAGAAGTTTTCGATTTGATTGATGCAATTGATAAAATTGAAGAAACTGAAAAACATACTAACATCAGAGTGGGCTGCTGCGAAGATAAGATGGAAACCATGGATAAACATGAAGGTATTGGGGATAGCGGTTTAAAGGTAATGATAATTGAAGTGGACAATCAAAGAACAGCATATGTTTTATTTGATTCAAATAACATGGAAATAGGATTCAGGCAAGAAATCATTGATGCTACAAAAGATTTGGAAATCGACGAAATAGAAGTAATGACTACAGATACACATACTGTGAATACATTATCAAGAGGATATAATCCTGTTGGAATAGAAAAAAGACCTGAAATAATAGAATATATAATAAAATGTATAAAAATAGCAATTGATGATTTGGAAGATGTTGAAGTAGGAACTGGAACCAAAAAAATAAAAAACCTCAACACATTCGGTCCAAAAAATTCAACTGAACTTATCTCAACAATAAGCTCAATTGTTGCAGTAAGTAAAATAATAGCTCCAGTTTTGTTATTGACCGCATTGTTTATAGTATTTATATGGATTTTTTATGGTAATTTACCAATAATTGGCAATTAAAATCCAAACAATAATCCATGTAAAGAAGAAAGGTAAAACACAATCCCATATTTTTTGAGATCTATCAATTTCTTCTGTTGCGATTTTATCAGCTGATTTTACCATAGCATAAATGAAAACAATACCAAATATTAACCCAATCATATCATTTTTGAATCCTAATGTTCCAACAGAGAATATACCAGATAATAAACCAGCAACAATACCTAAAACAACATTAATTGAAGTAAGTTTAACAGTGTCGTCCAAAATATTTCCTCCACAAAATAAATTAAATAGAATAAATATAATTTAATAATTAATAGTATATTAAAGTATTGATAGTTAAAAGGTGTTTTAAATGAAAGCAATGTCAAATGTGGACATTTTTACAATTAGTGATGAACTTAATAATTTATTAACCGGTGCAAGAGTAGATAAATCCTTCCAACCAACCAAAGATATCGTTGTAATGAGATTTCACGTAGCTGGAACAGGAAGAGTTGATTTAGTAATGCAATGTGGTTCAAGAATACATACAAGCAAATATCCACTTGAAAATCCTACCAATCCACCAACATTCCCAATGCTTTTAAGAAAAAGAGTGAAAGGAGCACATGTTGTAAGTGTGAGTCAGCATAATTTTGATAGGGTTGTAGAAATTAAGGTTAAAAAAGACAAGTATTATACAATTGTTGTGGAATTGTTTGATAAAGGAAACATAATACTTTTAGATGAAGATAACAATATTATTTTACCTCTTAAAAGAAAACATTGGTCTACCAGAGACATCAGTTCAAAAAAAGAATATATTTTTCCTGAAGAAAGGGGCATCAATCCAATAAGCGTTAGTGAGGAAGAATTTAAAGAAATTTTTATCGAAAATGACAGTGATGTTGTAAGAACCTTAGCGGTTAACGGTTTTGGAAGCCTATATGCTGAAGAGATTATTGAAAGAGCAAATGAAAACACCGAAATAGATAAGAATACTTTAAATAAAGACCTAACAGAAGAGCAGTTTTCCGCATTATACAAATCATTGAATGAACTATTTGATATTTTAAAAAATGAAGAGTACAAGCCCCAAATTGTCAAGGACGGCAGAAAGGAAGATGTGCTTCCATTGGATTTGATGAAATATGATGGCTTTGAAAAAAAATATTATGAAAATTTCAATGAGGCATGTGACGAATTCTACTCAAAAAAAGTTAATACAGATATAAAAAATGTCAAAGAAAAAATCTGGAATAAAAAAGTAAACAAGTTTGAAAAAAGGTTACGTTTACAAGAAGAAACACTTGATAATTTTAATAAAACTATTGAAACAAGTCAACATAAAGGAGAGTTAATTTATTCTAATTACACCACGATTGAAAATTTAATAAATGTTGTTAACTCAGCTATAAGTAAAGACTATTCTTTTAAAGAAATTGGAAAAATTCTTAAAAAAGCAAAAGAAGACGGAATGAGTGAAGCGGAAATATTTGAATCAATAGATAAAATGGGCGTTTTAACACTGAAAATTGATGATACATCAATAATAATAGACCCGAAATTATCAATTCCCGAAAACGCTGAAAATTATTATGAAAAATCCAAAAAAGCTAAAAAGAAAACAAAAGGTGCTTTAATAGCTATAGAAAATACCAAAAAACAGCTTGAAAAAATTAAAGCCAAAAAAGAAGTTGCAATGGAAAATATTTCCATTCCAAAAAAGCGTGAAAAGAAAAATCTTAAATGGTATGAAAAATTAAGATGGTTTATTACTTCAGACAATACCTTAGTAATCGGCGGACGTGACGCAGGAACTAATGAGGCAGTTGTCAAAAAGTATCTGGATAATAATGACATTTATTTGCATGCAGATATACATGGTGCAACATCAACTGCAATAAAATTAGAAGGCAAATCGTTAAATGATACAATCCTCAAAGAATCTGGTGAGTTTGCGGCATCATTTTCATCTGCTTGGTCAAAAGGTTTCACAACTCAAGACGTATTTTGGGTTCATCCAGACCAGGTATCAAAAACACCGGAAGCTGGAGAATTTTTAGCAAAAGGGTCATTTGTAATAAGGGGAAACCGTAATTACATAAGAAGTGCAAGAGTAAAAATCGCTATCGGAATAGTTGACTATGAAGGAAAAAGAATAATGGCCGGACCGGTGGAATCACTTGAGGCACACTGTGAAAACTACGTTGTACTGAAACCGGGATATACAAAAAAAGAAGCTATAGCTAAAAAAATTCTGCATAAAATAAATGAAGATGATTTATTGACCCTTGATGATATTATTAGAGTACTGCCATCAGGCAAATGTGATATCGATGAAGAGTATCATCAAAGAAAAAAATATGAAAAGAATTAATCCTGATACTCTTCAGGATTATATTCAAAATATTCATTAGGATTTAAAATAACCGTACTGATTTTTGGATTGAATTGCATTACAAAGTTTGCAAAAATAGTAGGATCTTGCTCTATTGCAGGGAAAGTATTGTAATGCATTGGAATTGTTACTTTAGGATTTAACCACATTGAAGCGAGAGCTGCTTCAAAAGGACCCATTGTAAATTTATCACCAATAGGAACCATAACAATATCCGGCTTGTAAATATCGCCAATAATTGATTTCATATCACCAAATAAACCAGTATCACCAGAATGGAATATTGAAGTTCCGTCTTCAAAGGTAATTAAAAAACTAGCTGCAACACCGCCAGGAACTACTTCTTCAACCATATCAATATCAGAAGAATGTTTTGCATCAAGCATAGTGAATTTAACACCCCTGAATATGAAAGAACCACCGATATTAACACCAATAGTTTCTATTCCTTGCTTGGATAAAAATAAAGACACTTCATGAATAGCTGCAATAGGAGCATTAGTTGAATTGGAAATATCTAATGCATCACCCAAATGGTCAGAATGTCCATGAGTAACTAAAATAATATCCGGATTTAATTCTTCTACAGGAACCGGACATGAAGGGTTGTTACTGATGAATGGATCAATTAATATGTGGACATCATCATCACTTATTACCTCAAAGCAGGAATGGCCTAACCATCTAATTTCCATTAAGCAGCTCCCCCAGCAATACTATTTAAAATCACATTTTCATCCAAGTTAGAAGCAATATTCCAAGTTCTTTCAAAATCAGCTCTGATATTTGAAATTGAGGCCCTATCATCATAAATAGCACCATATTCAGAATTGCCTGAAACATAACCGTCAGAAATAATCATTGCATGTGAGTCATCCGTGATTAGATTAACAGTATGTACTTTAGGTACAGTTTTAATATGAACTCCTTGTTTTAACAAAGAAGCAATTAATACAGTATAAGAAATATCGGATAAATCAAACTCATCAATAATAACTCTGGAATATATTGTAGGGACATGAGATAAGAATCTGTCGGATAAAGTGTTTAAAGATGGGATTTCCAACATTATTTCTTTATTTACTCCCACAGCCAATTCTTCAAAAGCATCATTTGAAGTAACTAACTCATTACCTATTAAAACATTACCTTTTAAAGAGTCAGGAACAGGCAATCTTTCAGGGTTATTAATATCAATTGCAATATCTCTTTGAGTAGGAACTGTTTGAGAAACAATTTCTGGTTCCAAATCTTGAGATAAAGCTTTTTTAATTTCTTCTGTTTTATCAACACTTTGTTCTACAACAGGAATTTCTTCATAAATATGATCTTTTGAACGTTTTTTAGGTTTTCTAGTAACTTTAATAGGTTTTTCATAAGTTGGGGTGAAATCCAATTCTTTATCCAAATCCACTTCTTTTTCTTCAGTGTTGACAACACGTAAAACAGCTTTTGATTCATCAATTTCTGAATCATCATAATAATTTCTTGAAGAAAGACCAGAACCTTCTTCAGATTCATAATATTCCCATAAACCACTATCATCTATGTTTTTACCATAATCATAATCATCATGTTCCGGCCTCATTATTAATGGACCGTTATTATCAAAATCATTATTTGATTTGGAATTCCTTTTTGGAAAATTAATAGATGATTTATTGAATTCACCTGAATTCAAGAAGTCTTTAATGAGACCACTAGTTTTTTCAGCATTAGAATCAACAAAATAACTTATGATTAATATTACACCGACTATAGCTATTAAAAAACCAACCATTAATAAGACATCTACAAGGTTATATACCATTACTTCATATGATATAACCACACCAATTACAAATAAAATAATTCCTGATACAAATTTTAATGTATTTCCCAATTTTTTCACCCTTCATCAATTTAATATTCACTCTAATACTATTATTTATTAATTACCCTATTTATAAACCTAATGGTTAAAATATCAGATTTCACCCAAATTAATGCATCAAAGAAAAAAAATTTTATATAATAATAGTTTTTAAGTGATTATCCTATTAAAAAAATTTATTCATAAATGTTCCGGCATTGAAAAAAATTGCTTTAAAAAAAACATGATATTTAAATGTAATACTTTTTTTATTTAAAGTAATATTAATATTATTGAAAAACCTACTTTTAAATGGTGAAAATAATGAAGTCAATACAAAAATTTATCAACGAAGAATCAGGTCAAGGGGCAGCAGAATACATTCTACTATTCGGAGGAGTTATCGTCATTGCACTTTTAGCATTGACCATTTATAGATCATATATGGAAACCAGCGATAAAAGTTTAAAAGCAAAAGACGATATTATAGACGTCAGAAATACGATATTGGACAATAGAACACATGTATAGAAAAATTGACAATAAAGGACAAAGTAGTGCAGAACTGATCCTAATCATTGGAGGATTATTGGTTATAATATTATTTGTAGCATCATACATTACAAAAATAACAAACACTACGCAAAATTCTTTTAAAGGATTGATAAAACAAGAAAGAGATTATTTAATAAATAAAATATAAGGGGAGTAAACTCTCCTTATTCATCTAAAATTTTGTTAAGACATTCGTTCCATGATTCAGAATTAATATTAGTTAATTTCATTGAAGTTCTGGTTAATTCACGAATGTTTTGAGGACATGCACTGACACATGCTCCACACAAATTACAAAATGTTAAATTAGTTTCAGATTTGCCATCAACGATTTCAACAGCATTACATGGGCAAACATCCAGGCATGCATGACAAGAATCACCTTTACAAATTCCCTCTTCAGTTTCAACTAATTCTAATTTACCTGCAAATGGTTTAGATACATTAATTGCATCTACAGGACAAATTTCAGCACACCATGAACAATTTACACAATCGTCTTCAACAATATATGTCGTTCCAGTAATTTCAGGAACTACAATTTGATCTTGCAACATACAAGTTGAACAGATTTCAGTAATCGCATCTTGAGGACATACCCGTTTACAAATTCCACAATAAATACATTTTGATGTATCTACTTCAATGCTATTATTAAGCAAATCAACACTGGATGTAGGTACATTATTTATTATAATTGCTCCAGGAGGACATAAATCAGCACAGAATCCACAGTAGATACATTTTTCATCATCAATAGAGATTTCTCCTCTAACTAAATCTTCTCTTTTAGGGAGTTCTCTTTTGAACAATATTGCATCCCTTGGACAGGCAATAGAACATCTTCCACAGAATAAACAATCCTCTTCATATACCTCAGATTCAACTTCCCATTTTGGATAATTATCCATTTTTTTGATTTCAGTACCATCAATAGTCAAGGATAATGCATCGAATGGACAAGCTACAGAACATAAACCACACAATACACATGAATTAGAATTTACAGACAATAAATCCATCTCTATTAATCCACGTGCAATAGGTACAGTTGGCCCCAACCTCAAAGAAGATGTGGGACAAACATTACTACAAATTCCACAACCTAAACATTTTGAATCATCATATTTCAATTTACGAACTTCTGAACCAGTTCTTTCTACATTAAACATATATCATCCCTCTCAGGCTTTTGATATAGCTTGGTTAGGACAATTCTGAATACATAAGTCACAATCATCACAATTTTCAGGGACAATTTTAACATCCCCATCCTCTTCTATGATTGCTCCTTGTTCACAAAGTTTAATGCATAAACCTTGAACTGGACAATTTTCAATATGTCCACAAACATCAGAATCTATTTTAACTGCCATATAACCACCTCAATTTACATACTTATATTAATTTCTAAAAATTAACTAAATATGTTAATTTATAATATATCGAAATGTACATATAAACATATCGATATTTGTTTTGATTTAAAGGATTAATCCATTTTTATCTATTTCGCCACGCCTAATTCTTGTGGACGAAATTGGATTTCCATCTTCGGCAAGTACAAAACTAACAACAACAATATCAAGAGGATTCATTCCTTTAGATAATCTAATCTCATTAATTTTCACAGCAGTAGGTTCTGTTTCCTCACTGACGACAATAGCATCGAAATCAGCCTCATAAATAGTAGTTCCAAAAGGATCATCCAATGACACTACCCTAAAATTAGATTTATCTTTAAAAAACAATTTCAAATTGTTCATTCTCTCTTCGCATGAATCTATATCTCCTTTCAAACCACCAAATGCATCAGATGTTACACCTATCTCTATTTGGTTACCTAGTTCAAAAGCAGTAGATAATAACTTTTTATGACCATCATGGAACTTATCGAAAGTACCGCCAACAGCCACCTTAGAATATCTTTTATTACTCATAATATTGTCCTAATTAGTTTAGTATATAATATGTATATTAAAACTATTATAAATTATTTAGCAATTAAAAAAAAGAAAAAAATGAAGTTAATTAGAATGAAATACTGGAATAGTATCCATTAAGTGAATAATTATAGTTATTCCAATTAACAACATTATCAAATGAGTTTCTAGTACTTGTTGAATCACTAACAATCCAAGTGTCACCAATTAATACTTGAGCCCATACGTGACCATATGTACTACCACTACTAAATACACAAGTTCCATGAACATACCTTGCAGGAAGCCCAGCAGCCCTGTATAAAGCAATAGATAAATGAGCTTGGTCCACACAATTTCCAGTTCCGGAATTTAATGTACCGACAGCACCATAATGAGTATCATAATAGAAACTGTATGATACTTGGTCTCTCACATAATTATAGATAGCCACAGCTTTATCAACTGAATTTGTTAATCCCTGAGTTAATCTATTTGCAAGAGCAACAATTTGGGCATTAGTAACTTGACAATTAGTTGAACTAGATAAGTACGGTGTTAAATCTGTAATTGTATTTTTCTTATCAAGTGAACTCTTAGGTTCATACAGTTTAAGAGATTTTATAGCTACAGAAGACGGTAAATTATTATTTAAACCATAATATACAATAACTCTAGTTAATGCATAAACAATACCGTCATAACCTATAGTACCAATGCTAGTATCAACAGAATTAGGAGTTACGCCATTTGTCATGCTGCTGAATACGGAACTTGCAAGAGCAACATATTCACTTAAACTACCCATGTTTGATGCGGAACCCGGAGATTCAGGATCAGAAACATTGAAGACATATAAATCAGAGTAATCACCATTAGATATGTCTATTATAGCTTCAGAAAGTAAATATAGATATTGTGCAGTGGAAAATGTATCTTCACCAATTACAATACTGCCAGGCAATGCGGCATTAGCTTCGATATATTCATTAACCACATTAGCAGCACTGATTAAATCATTTAGAGATATGGTTCCTATCACATTAATAAATGATAAACCAATATTTGATCCATCATCATAACTATAAGTAATAGGATATAATCCTTTAGTTAAATTATTAATTTCAATAGTGGCAACACCGTCGGAATCAGTCACATTATATACTGTTAAATCAGAGTAATTAAACTGAATAGATGCATTGGAAATAGGTTTATAATATGCATCCAATAAGGTTACTGAGAAATAGCCCGTAGTTCCCACAAGTATATCTAAATCTTCAGCTTCAAATATTGTACCATTTACTAAAATATGATTAGAAATAGTTTTAGCTGAATAGAATACATTATCCAATGAAGTGGTTATTACATAATAACCTACAGGAAGACCAACATTCAATTTAGCAACACCAGAACCATTAGTCGTTCTATTGTAAGAAACACCGTTAATTGTAAATGAAACTACGGTATTTGCCAAAGGAGCACCATCTTTATCAACCAATGTTGCAACAAAACTAGCGGATTCATAATAATCTTTTGCAAGATCATCTGCAATAAATTCAGCGAACAATTTATTTACAACAATAGTGTTAGTTCCCTCATTATAATCAATAGAATCAACAGTTGAAAAACTATAAAATATTTCATAAGTACCTGGAATCAAGTTAATTGTTATGCTAGCCATACCATCATCATTTGTAGTACGGTTATAACTATTTCCGTTAATTTTAAATGTAATAGTCTCATTAGCCAATGGTTTTGAATCTAAATCAGTTAAAGTAACATTAAATTTAGAACCATCTTTATAGACCATACTTAAATCTTTACCAGACAGTATTACTGTAGAATTAGCAACCACTAATTTTTTAGTTATATTGGAAGAATAATAATTCCAATTTCCGTCAAATCCAATTTCAATATCATAACTACCTTCTGAAAGATTTGAAACAGAAATTTCTGCTAAACCATTTTCATCAGTTATAGCAGTTTGAGTTAAATTAGCATACTTAAAGTATACATTAACATTGCTAATATTCTTATTATTTTCTCCAACAACATTTACAGCATAAACCCTATCTGTACCTAGAATAATGTGTGCATCATTACCATTAATAATAGACTTAGCTTTATTAATAGTTATCATATTAGATACTGACAAACCATTATCAGTAGTAGATGTGATAGTATAGTTACCTACATCAAGATTAATATTTAAATGAGCATCCCCATCATTACCACTTACACGAGTATAGAATATACCGTTAATATTGAAAGTTACATTACCACCAACTAATGGATTACCTTTATCATCAATAACATATGCAACAAATGAACTATTCCTATAAATCATGTTTAAATCATCTGCAGATATAGTAGGTAATACCTCTACATTATTAGAATGCATTTCACCATTAATTGGATTAATAGCAGTAATAGTATAATTATCTGGATTAAGATTAATATTCAATTTAGCTACACCACTACCATTAGTAGTACGAGTATAATAAACACCATTAATATTAAATGTTACATTAGAATTAGCCAATGGACTTCCAGTATTATTAATAAATGTAGCATAATACTGAGTATCATTCTTATAATATTTTACTACATCATCACCAGTGACAGTAGTTAATACAGTAATGTTATTAGAATGCATTTCACCATTAATTGGATTAATAGCAGTTAAAATATAATCTCCAGAATTAAGATTGATATTTAATTTTGCAGTTCCATTTTCATTAGTCCTTCTCTCATAATACACACCATTTATATTGAAAACAACAGTAGTATTATTTAAAATAGCACCTTGACCATCAACAAATGTAGCATAATATTGTGTATCATTTCTATAATATTTCTCAACATCTTCTCCTGAAATTGTAGATAATACTCTAACCATATTTGTAGTAGAAGAAGATCCGTAGATACTTGTTCCTGCAAATAAAGTGCTAATATTGTAATTACCGGAATTTAAATTAATAGTAATTGAAGCAATTCCTTGGTCATTGGTACTTCTTGTATAGTTATTTCCATTAATATTAAAAATTACACTTTGATTAGTTAATAAAGTACCTTCGCTATCAGATAAAACAACTTTATATGCAGTTCCATTTTTAAAGTATAATTCAGTATCATTTCCAGCCAATGAAGTTGATTTAATATCATCAGCTAGAAGTTTATCATCAGAGATATATTGAGATGTTAATAACCCGTCATCCCCATAAGAAGAATAATTGTTTAAATTATCATCATGAGAAGTTGTCTCTGAGATAGAATCATTACTAGAAACTTCTAAATTATGTAAAGAAAAAACAACTTTATTATTTTCATTTAATAAATTTGAATCATCTACAGTAACATTTGAATCTATTGCTGAAACAGAACCTATCATTAAAAAGGCTGCAAAAACAATAGAAAAAATCATTACTTTATTTATATTAGAAATTTTTCCACCTCTTACTCTCATTACGAAAATTTTAATAAAAATATGATATATACTAAGATTAGTATTCATAATGAGTAAATAAAGATTATGACTTAATAATATATAAATGTTTTTGTAACTTTATTATTAAAAAAACTGATTAAAACAAGTTAAATTAAACAAAATAGTTTAAAAATATGCATAAATCACATTAAAATAAAAATTTAAGTGGAAATAAAGATATTCAAGATTAAATATCTTGAATTTAAATTCATCAAAAAACGACCTTACGAAACATAAATACATCACAAATCAGATACTAAAATTAAAAATCAACAGATATTATCAAATTTAATTAAAAAATAATAATGGAAAAATCACATATGGAAAAATAAATAAAAAATATTATAAAAAACAAAAAAATAAGTAAAATTATAGAAAATATGAAAAATAATGAAAAATTGAAATTATGATATTTGAAGACAATATTTTTAAAAAAGATTATAAAAAAATAAACATACGCTTTGCTTTAACATACCCCAACATATATAAAACAGCAATGTCATCATTAGGTTATAATATATTGTATAATTTTATTAATGAAAGAGACGACACATGGTGTGAAAGAGTAATATATCCGGATTTTCATTCAATTGAGTCTAATACTCCCCTCAATAACTTTGACATAATTAGTTTTTCATTGCAATTTGAAGAAGATTATTTCAATGTTCTGGAAATACTTAAAAAATCAAATATTCCATTAAAACGAGAAGACAGAACAGAAAATGATCCTTTAATAATAGCCGGGGGCCCATGTGCCACAGCCAATCCAATGCCTCTGAGTGATTACATTGACATATTTATCATAGGCGAAGGGGAAGTAATAATAAATAAATTTCTAGACCAGTATAACAAAAATCCGAAATTAAGCAATTTCTTAGATATAGATGGAATATATATTCCTGAGTTCGAAAATAATGCAAAAATAGCAGTAGTAAGCAATATGGATGATGCTTACCACATTACACAACCAATCATCACTAAAAGCAATAATGAAGAGTATAAAACTGTTTTTAGTGATTCGATTATGTTAAATGTATCCAGAGGATGTACAAGAGGCTGCAGATTTTGTATGTCAAGTTATCTTTATAGGCCAATGCGTGAAACAAATATTGAAAGACTAATTGATACTGCAATCAAGACAAGAGAAAACACTGGATTAAATAAAATAACATTAATTGGTGCGGCAGTTAGCGATTATTCACAAATTGAATCATTAATCCGGAAATTAGAAGAAAAGGATTTTCAAATTTCAACACCATCACTTAGGATAGAATCAATTACATATGAAAGTTTAAAACTTCTAAAGGAAAGCGGTCTTAAAACCATAACATTAGCACCAGAGTCTATTGAAGAGCTTAGAAAAAGAATCAACAAGGACATACCTGATGAAAAAATTTTTAGTGTAATAAAGGATGCTGTCAAACTCGACTTCAATATAAAATTATATTTTTTAATTGGACTTCCCTATGAAACAAAAGATGATATAAAATGTCTTTGTGACTATATTGAAAAAATTGCAAACATGCATACATCAAGACATAAAATAAAATTCAGCATAAATCCTGTTGTTCCAAAACCACATACTCCTCTACAATGGATGAGTTATAATTTTAAAGACATAAAACAAAAAAGTAAATATATTAAAAAGAATTTAAGAAAATATAATGTCAAGATAGAAAGTCCTAAAAAAGCACTAATTCAGTATATATTGTCTTGTGGAAATAGAGACATTTCTGCAATTATTGAAAAATCATTGACAAAAAACATAACGCTTCACGAGTGGATGAACTATCTGCCGGAATATAATATTGATGATGAACTGCCCTGGGACAAAATTGATGTTGGTGTAAAAAAAGAATTTTTAAAAATTGAACACAAAAGATTAGAATCAAAAAAGCAAACTCCATGGTGTGATGTATCCCCATGCTATAACTGCGGTGCATGTGAAAATTAAATAATGAAAATAATATATAATATTTATAGAGGAATTAATATGATTGACCCTGCAAAAAGAACAAGAACAATTGAATTATCCCAAATAAGAAAAATGTTTGAAGTAACCAATCCAGATGCAATTAACTTAGGAATTGGAGAACCAGATTTTGATGTGCCTGAAAATATCAAAAAAGCAATGATTGAATCAATACATGAAAATGATACACATTACACTCCAAATAAAGGATATATTGAATTAAGAGAGGAAATTGTAAACAAATTCAAAAAAGACAATGATATAAAAACAAATCCTGACAATATAATTGTAACCGTCGGGGCAAGTGAAGCTCTCTATATGTGTGCTCAGGCATTTATAGAAAAAGGCGATGAAGTATTACTACCTAATCCAAGTTTTTTATCATATGAAGCCTGTGTAAAATTAGCTGATGGAAAAGTAGTGCCTGTTGAATGCAGTATGGAAAATGAATTCAAACTACAGGCAAACGATGTTGAAGAAAAGATTACTGAAAATACAAAAGCTATCATATTAAATTCACCATCAAATCCTACTGGAGCAGTAATGGAAAAAGAAGACATAAAAGCAATAGCAGATTTATCAATGGATAAGAATTTCCTGATTATTTCTGATGAAATATATGAAAAAATAATATATGGCAAAAAACATTACTCTCCAGCCAAATGGAGTGACAATGTAGTGACTTTAAACGGTTTTTCAAAAACATATGCAATGACCGGGTTAAGAATAGGATATTTAACTGCAAATGAAGATTTATGTGAAGAATTGCTTAAAATTCACCAATATAACATAGCATGTGCCACTACAACCTCACAAAAAGGAGCACTTGAAGCTTTAAGAGGACCTCAAGACGAAGTAAATAAAATGGTTAAAGAATTCAGAAAAAGAAGAGATTTAATTGTTGAAAGATTAAACGGAATGGGCTACAAAACAGTTAATGCAGAAGGAGCATTTTACGTATTTCCAAAAATTGAAGATGAAAACTTTGTTCAAAAAGCTGCAAAAGCAGGAGTTATAACAGTACCCGGGGCGGCATTCGGATCAAACGGCGAAGGCCATGTGAGAATGTCTTATGCAAATTCCTATGAAAATATTGAAAAAGCAATGGATATTCTCGAGGAGAAAGTTATAAATGAATGAGTCCCGAGAAAAAGCAGGTCAAAAAGCAGCATTTGTAGCAATATTATCTAACTGCTTTTTAACCGTTTTTAATATCCTTGTTGGAACAATGAGTGGAAGTTATGCATTAGTTGCTGAAGGAATCCACACATTATCAGATGTTGCAACATCAATTATAGCATATATTGGATTTAAAATAGGACAACGTCCTGCTGATGATAAACACCACTACGGCCATGGACGTGCCGAAGCCATAAGTGGACTGATTATAGTTTTATTTTTAACAATTGTAGGATATGAAATCATAGATACAGCAAAGGACAAACTTTTGGATCCCAGTTTAATTACTACACCGGACATATATGCAGCATTGATGGCTATTTTTGGAATATTCATCAATTTAGCAATAAGCAGATATATTATAAATATTGGAAAAGAAATTAACAGTCCCGCTATTGTAGCTGATGGAGAACACCAAAAAACAGATATTTATTCATCAATTGCAATATTAATCGGAGTTATTGTATCAAATATGGGTTTTCCAATTTTAGACCCCATTATTGGATTGATAATTGGTCTTATAATATTAAAAACAGCATATACCATAGGTAAAGAAAATATCGACAACATAATGGGAAAAGTACAGGACGATAGATTAATAAGAAAAATTGAAAAAATTGTTCAAAAAACTCCAAATGCCCATGAAGCACATAATATTAAAGTAGATAACTACGGGTCTTATTCCGTTGTTAGTTTGCATGTTAAAGTTGATGGGGATATGACTGTTAACGAGGCACATAAAATTGTTCATGAACTAGAAAAGAACATTCAAAATAAACTACCTGCCGTCAAATCAGTGTCAGTTCACACATGTCCTTTAGGATTAGAATATAATCATAAACAAAAAATAGATAAAAAATAATTAAAACGCCGGGACCGGGATTTGAACCCGGGTGATCATATGATCATCGGATTAGCAGTCCGACGCCGTACCAGGCTGGGCCATCCCGACATAAACAAAACAAGATATAACATTATATGTAAAAAGTTATTTATAAACTTATTCATTTTTTAATTAATGGCATGTTCAAGAGTGGACTAATCTCAAAAATATAAGTGATCTGAAAATCCAACTCCACCCCGGGATACTACAAGCATCAATTGTTAACAGTAGAGCTGCTCCCTTCCGGGCCTGACACGTTCCTATATTAAAGATAATTCTTCTTTACCCTCCAGTAAAGACTTTATCACCATTAATCCTGTAGGACGAAGTTTCTATGTTGTTTTTCCAGGCTCATATTTAATTAAAAAGCCGCCTCTTGAACTTCAACTGCACCAAAGGGGGTGTGTGCTTACAGAGGACCCCTAACCCTCCAGTCTAGCCACTATTATTTTATATAATTAATATTATATAAATGTTAACAATTTCAATAAAAAAAA